>Ga0214919_10000189_pt1 | contig 105295 bp, 77 predicted proteins | sample LL1503_MetaG_FD_177994 | JGI IMG/M metagenome (GOLD analysis project Ga0214919, IMG submission 177994) | Freshwater microbial communities from Lake Lanier, Atlanta, Georgia, United States - LL-1503 | ecosystem: Environmental > Aquatic > Freshwater > Lake | place: USA: Georgia | collected...
GTGAAGGCTTGCTCCACCTATGTAAGCGTTAGAAAATCTTAGTTCTGGTGAGCCTAAACTACATGTTAAATCGGCGTAAGGAATTATATCGCATACATTTATTATTTCATTACTATTCAAATTAAGATTCGCACCAAAAATATTTATAAGACTAGTAGGGCCAGGGGAATTAACACCTATATTTACTGATTCTTTTCCAGAAACTAGTGATGCGTTGCTTTCTGATGAAACTATAGCGAGTGATGATATATTAAATATAATCATACTATTTGGGTCAAGACTATCTACTTGTATAGCCCCTAATAGATTTGCATTACTATCTACAAACCCAATAAAAGGAGCAGGTTGAAGATCTGTAGGATACATTGTGATAGTATTCGCAGAAAGATATTGAGTGCTGCTAATATAACCGATGTTTCCTAAGCCTTCTATTGTTGATGTTAGTTGAGTACTGCTAATATATCCAAAGGTTCCTAATCCAACAATGGTTGATGGAACAATGTTTGTTGAAAGATAGCCAAATGTTCCTAGACCAACAATAGTTGATGGAACTATGTTTGTTGAAAGATAAATATTTCCTAAACCTCCTACAGTCGATGTTAACTGACTGCTACTAATGTATCCTAGATTACCTAAACCTCTTAATGTAGATGGCAATATATTATCGCCTAATCCTGCAACTGTTGATATTAATTGACTACTGCTAATATATCCAAAAGTTCCTAATCCAACAATAGTTGATGGAACAATGTTTGTAGAAAGGTAGCCAAAGGTTCCTAAACCAACAATAGTTGATGTTACTATGTTTGTAGAAAGATAAATATTTCCTAGACCAGTAATAGTTGATGTTAATTGACTACTGCTAATATAACCAAAAGTTCCTAGACCTATTGTTGTAGAATTTAACTCTAAATGATCTACCAATCCTGTTACTGTTGATATTAATTGTGTAGAACTTATATAACCAAAACTTCCTAAACCTGCTACTGTAGAATTTAATTCTGTATGATCTACCAATCCTGCAACTGTTGATGTTAAGGAACTAGTACTGATGTAGCCAAAAGTTCCTAGACCTGCTATAGTTGATTGCAATGATAGCGATGATATAGCAGGTAAATTAAATATTAGAGATCCATCGCCTATTATAGAAGTGGCAGTCAAGAGTGATTGAATATTTATTGTTGATACAACTTGATTCTGTGTAGAAACTGTTCCTAACATTCTTATTGTAGAATTAATATCAAATACACCTGGATTAGGGACTACTGAACCCACCATAGGCGTTATAGTATTTGTGACAGTAGACATTGTAAATGTTCTAGTCCAACGACTTTCACTTGAACCTAATTCATATGTGTTATCAGAAAGAGGGTGTAGCCATTCAGATTGTATTCTTGTTGTGTTATAAGGTCTTAGAATATTTACAAAACAATTAGAACCTATAAAAGTCTGTGTTGATATATTGGCTTGTGCAAATATTGATGATGTAAATATCTGCTGTGTTGAAACAAATCCGTTGATTCTTACTATATTACTATTGACACCAGCGTCAAGAGGTGGTTGTATCACTTGTGTAAAAGTAGAATTAGCATAAACTGCTCTCCAAGAATTAGTAGTTGTATTATTTCCTAAAATCGCAGAGCCGTTTGGTAGTAAGGTATTAGCATATATAGATGTTCCTGCTACAGCACCAGCACCTAATATAAAGGCTGTTGTAATCTGGTGAGTTGATATTGTAGATGTGAATATTGTAGAGGCGGTGATTCTCTGACAGAGTGTATTACCTTGTATTCTTACTATATTACTATAAATACCAACAATATCTGGCGCAATAACTTGTGTCATTGTTGAACGAGCGCAAACATTAGCATAGAATCCTCCTGATGCGGTACCTCCTCCACCATAAAACCCCAAAAAAGAAGTCGCACTGATAGGAAACAAATTGTTTGTATAAGTATTTTCATTAGTTGTTAATCCTGTTAATCTGTCTGTCGATATTGTAGACGTTGTTATTGTAGAGGCAGTTATCCTATTTACTATTAACGTTGAAACATAAATATTGGCTGTAGAAATGCTACCATTTATTCTGACTATATTAGAAAATCCATCATTATCTAGCGTAGGTTGTATAACTTGTGTAAAGGTTGATCTAAAATGTCCTTCAGCATAAAACCCACCTTGTCCTGTATTACTACCATATCCTATCTGACTACCTGCTGAAAAAGGGTATAAATTCTGTGTAGTTGTGGCACCTAGTATCGGGCCACCAAATAGTTTATCAAGGGTCATGGATGATGCATTAATATTTAATGTTGATATTTGAGAAGCAAATAGATTTCCAGAAGAAATATTTAATGATGAAATACTGTTAAAGGATGAAAGGTAGCCAAAAGTTCCTAGTCCCACAATAGTTGATGGTACGCTGTTAGTAGATAGATAGATATTTCCTAATCCTCTTGTAGTTGACTGAAGTTGAGAACTAGAGATGTAGCCAAAGGTTCCTAGACCAGTTATGGTAGATCCTAACTCTGGAACCTCTAACAGACCTACTACTGTTGACTGAAGTTGAGAACTAGAGATGTAGCCAAAGGTTCCTAGACCAGTTATTGTTGATGGTATGCTGTTAGTAGATAGATAGATATTTCCTAATCCTCTTGTAGTTGACTGAAGTTGATAACTAGAGATGTAGCCAAAGGTTCCTAAACCTAGAATAGTAGATCCTAACTCTGGAACCTCTAACAGACCTGCTACTGTTGACTGAAGTTGTGAGCTAGAGATGTAGCCAAAGGTTCCTAGACCAGTTATGGTAGATCCTAACTCTGGAGCCTCTAACAGACCTACTACTGTTGACTGAAGTTGTGAGCTAGAGATGTAGCCAAAGGTTCCTAGACCAGTTATAGTAGAATTAAGTGTTGGTTGTGTTATACCACCACTTGTAGCAGATGAAATATATCCAAAAGATCCTAGTCCTACAATTGTTGACTGTACAATATTAGTAGCAGAACTATTTTGACTTGAACCGTCACAATAAAATATTGTATTTATATTATATAAATTAACACATGTATTATCTGCAGAAGTTCCAACAAATGGTATACCATTATATGATAATCCTAACGCAGGGCTTGTTACAGAAGCATCTGGTGCAGTATATTCTTGCATATACAAACCATCTTGATAGGTAGTTGTTATGTTATAACCAAAATTCGCATAATGTATATTAGTAATATCACCACTATTCATATTAACAGAAGTATCAAAACGAACATTACCATAATTATTTGCGCTAATTGAATCTGTTTGTAAATTATTTACACCATATATACTATTTTGTTGTAAATTGATAAAAGAATAAAAATCAACAAGGCCTGAAGTAGCACTAGAAATACTATTTACAAGTAGCGTATCAGCATTACTTATTATATTACCAGCAAGATTTACAGTATTTATAGCTGGGTAGTTTGCCCACGTTGCTGGGTTTCCACCAACTCCTAAACCAACTACAGTTGATGTAAGTTGTGAAGTACTAATATAACCAAATGTTCCTAAGCCACTAATAGTCGAATTTAAATTACTTTGTGTTAGACTACTACCAGTCGGGAGATTTGATAAATATGTTCCATCAGCATATATATATTGATTTGACAATGTAACACCTGTTAAATAATCTATATTTTGAACATTATTATCACCATCATAAGTTATAGCAGTATTTGGTCCTATATACAAAGCATTTGTTGTAATATTACTTGGTGCAATAGCAATTTGTTCATTAAGATTCTGAGCAAATGATATTCTATCTTTTTTAACAAAGGTTTGATTAGACATACTCTATTAGCCTGGTGGGAATAAATAAAACGGATGATTACTTGGTAATGATTTTTGTAAGCCCCATTTCCACGTAAGATAACCTTCAACTTGTATTCTTTGATTTTCAGTTAATACATTACTATACAATATAATTTCATTGATACTTCCAATAAAATATTCATTACCTGGTGCACCACTTGTACCATAATTGCCTAGTATCTGAATCAGCAGCATCTAACCATAATGCTAAACCATTTATCTGATTTGGCTGAAACAAAGAAATATTATTTGTATTAAATGGAATCACAGAACTCATATAATTCATGCGTAGAAACAGTTTTAAAGGATTCAAACTTAGTATAAATATGTCTTATACCAACCCTGGATACACAGAATGCGATGAGACCTTAGTATATAAAACAGTTCCATATACACCTCTTAATGTAACTCCATTACACAAACGTAAAATTATATTATTGGCAACTGCATCCATTAATGAGGGAAATATATTTTCAAATGGTCTTTTTCAAAATGTCTACATATTTTATAAAATGTTTGAATCCATGGGATATATGCCTATTTTAATTGTAAATGAAAAGCCAAAAAGTCTTGATCAAATTCCTCCTATGATTCGTTCTTCCCGTATGATGGTTGCTGAGGAATTACTAAAACAACCAATTCCTATTATTGCCTACATTGAAATTGGTATGTCCATTGATCCAGTTGTACGAAAGTTTCTACGAATGATTGGAGCAAAGAGTTATAAGTTATATCTTGGTAATATATTAAACATTGATATTGAAACACCTATGTTTTACGGACAAACAAACTTTGCTCATCACGTTATTGGAGAACTTGATGAAGTATGGGTATCCCCACATTACAAAATGCACGATGAGTATGCATGTTATTTAAATCATACGGATCCAACAAAACAAAAGCATACAACTGTTCCATACATATGGGATCCTGTATTTATTCAAGCTACGTCAAAAGATCTAAAATGGAGGCCTTGCAAAGGTGAAGAAGTTGAAACTTTTATTATAACAGAACCAAACATTAGTTTTCAAAAGTCATCTGTTATACCAATACTAGGTTTAGAACGATGGTATAGAAAAAATAAAAACTGGGCTGGGCAAATAGTTGTAATCAATGGAGAACGTCTATGTATGACACCCCACTTTGCTTCTCTATACGCAACACTAGATCTTGTAAAAGATAAAAAGATTGTTATGTTAGGTCGTAATGATATATTAAAAACTTTAGAAATATATCCATATGCTACTTTCTTAATGCACCAGATTAATAACGATTATAATTATATGGCACTAGAACTATTACACTATGGATATCCTATAATTCATAATGCAACTTCATGGGCTCAGTATGGCTACTATTATGGTGGTTCAGATTTAGATTCTATTGGTGTACAAATTGATGCAACAAGATCTCATGCAAGTATGCTAGAAACATATAAATCTCATGCACAGAGTTTGATATGGACTCACTCGCCATACAATCCAGCTGTACAAGAAAAGTGGCATTCAATTCTCTATGCTTAAAAAAGACCTTTCTTACATACTTATGAAGGTTGGGATTCTCACAAATATCCAGCACTCCCTATTTAGTGGAGGGTTGGCAAATACTACACTTGCGTTAGTTGAATTGCTAGAAAAGTTAGGTCATACCACATCAATAGTGAATACTAGTAATGTATTATGGTGGGATGATTGTGCTACGTTAAAAGACAAATATAACATAGTTCATGTAGATGCAAAGGTTCATTTTGATGTCATGATTGAATGTGTTCCATATTACAAAAACGCTGCAGACAGAAAGGCTATTGCAACAGTATCTATTTATTTTATACGAAAGAATATTCTTATTCCTCTTATTGAACACAGTTTATATCCTATAATAGATGCAAATATTGTATATGACGGATTAACGGAGTTATGGGTATTTAAACCATTTTGTAGCAGTGATGAACAACAAATTCTTGAAACACTATCACGTTTACCTGTAAAAAGATTACCTTACATATGGACACCAAATATTCTTGAAGCCTACAGAGCTCAAACGAATATACCATTGTGGCTACAGTATCAAGCACATCTTGCGCGAGAAGCTAAAGGACATCTACCATTATGGTCTACTCATATTGTAGAAACAAATACAAGTTCTACAAGTTCTTGCACAATTCCTTTAGTAACTCTACGCGTTGCAAAAGAAAATAATTTTCCTAGCACAAAGTACACAATACATAATGCAGATCATATACTTAAATCTGATTTCTTTAAGGATAATGTAGTAAAACACACCAATATAGATGACCTAAGTGGAAACTACGTAGGACGTCAGCGCTTAATAGATTTTGTAGTAGAACCAATGAGTTGCATACTAAGTCATATACGTTTTATTCCGTTTCGTCCATACTTGCTTGATTTAGCTTGGTATGGTATTCCTTTTGTCCACAACAGTCCAGTATTCAAAGAGATTGGTTGCTATGGTAGATATTATTATCCAAATAATAAAATATCATGTGCAACAAAATGTATGACTACATTGCATGACGATTTTGTATCTGGTACTGGTCAATTTACCTTAGCACATGTAGAGGAAGTTCGAAACAATATAATAAATACATATACAATTGCAAATAACTCAATACTATCAGATTATAAAGCTGCTTTTGTCAGTTTAGATCAACCTAAGCTAAAGACAGAGGTTTCCCTAAAGACAGAGGTTTCCCTAAAGACAGAGGTTGCTAAAGAGGTTGCTAAAGAAGTCTCTAGAGTATACAAGCTACTGTTTACTGATATGTGGGATTCATTTAATAGTAGCTATAACTTTTTTACACTACTATTAGAAGCTGCAGATCCTAGCATAAAGATAGAATATTATGATAGCACAAATATTGGTAGCATTACACCTGATGCATTATTATTTGGTCCCTTTGGAAGCAGATGGCAGCAATATCCAAATGTACCTAAAATTCATTACACTGGGGAAAATACTCCTGTAATACAGGGACACAATGTGCAATTAAATCTTGGTTATGCTCATGCAGATATGGTTGGTGATGATTATTTACGTTTTCCATTATGGCTTCTTGAGATTGATTGGTTTCATTGTAATACATCAAAGATTGTAAATCCAAAACCAATTCCTTTAGAACTATGTACACAAGTTAATACTAATTTGATAAGCAAGAAAAAGAAATTTTGTGCATTTGTTGTAAGCAATCCAAATAATCCACACAGAAATATTGCATATCAATGGCTAGACTCCTATAAACCTGTTGATTCTGCTGGAGCGGTATTTAATAATCAAGGAAATGTATTAGCAGCCGGTCCTGGTGGCGGTGGTGGAGAGTTAGAAAAGGTAAAGTTTTTAATGGACTATAAATACTGTATAACGTATGAAAACTCATCATCTCAAGGATATAATACAGAAAAACTTCTTCATGCAAAAGCGGCTGGATGTATTCCTATATATTGGGGTGATCCAAAGATTGAGCGAGATTTTAATACAAAAGGATTGATTGATGCGCGAAAAGTAAATTCAAAAGAGGAGCTTATTGCTTTAGTTGATGCATTAGAAAAGGATACTAAAGCATACCTAGATATGGCATCAGTTCCATATCTAGATAGTTATAAAGTAGATTGGGCACGACGTACATTAGCAGACTGTGCAGGGCGAATATTTAAGATACTAACACGCAAATCTGTAACAGTTCCTCGTTTTATATCTTATGAATCACACAGTTTGGCTAGCCATTTATGGGGGTCCGTTGGAGAAAGAGAAAATGATGCTGTAGTAGGAGCTCAACAATTAAGATCATCTACAGTAGAGGTACCTATAGTAACAACCTACGCAACACGAGAATACCTTCCATCACTACATCAATGGCTATCATCATTTGAAGCACAAAGAAAAAGTATACAGGGCATTGAAGCATATGTATATCTTGGAGACGATGTACCAAAAGAAACAGTATCTAAGCTAGCAGAATCTTTTAAATTTGTATCTTTTGCATATTTACCAAAGATAGATGTAGAAAACTTCCCAGATATCTTTGCAGCAGAACATTTTGCTTGGAAAATCTATATTTATAAAGATCTATGTTCAAAAGAATCTTTTAAAGGTCGTATGATATTTTATCTTGATGCTGGTATATTTGTATGTCGTTGGCCTACAGAATATATGCTATCAGCTCAACATAATGATATATGTGTATTACAAGATACTGAGCAATATAATAAACAATGGTGCCATGATACATTTGTTAAGAAGCTGGCTTGTACAAAAGATGAATTAGAATCTTATCAAATTGTTGGTGGAATTATGATATTTAGAGCGGGTTCAGCAAAAGCTACAAAATATTTTGCTGAAGCATGGAACTATGCTGTACAAAGAGATGTAATTGTTGGTGAAAAATGGTCAGGTCTAAAAGATGGACTACCATCTGGTCATCGCCATGATCAAAGTATTCTTTCTATATTATCACTAAGACATAAATTAGCAACATATCCTCTTCATAATATATACTGCGATGTAACTTTACGCCATACATTTTTATCACAAAAGTATTTGTATGTACACAGAGGAAGATTTGTAATTCATAATCCTTTTGTGGATGGTATTGATAACTGCTTTATTATTAATTTAAAACGCAGAACAGATCGACTAGCAACATTATATAAAAATACACCAATGCTAAAAGATGCAATTGTATCTACTGCAGTAGAGGGACGTACATTGCAGCTAACAGATTCAATTGCCCGTCTTTTCAAGCCTAATGATTTTATGTGGAAAAAGGCTGTGCTAGGTTGTGCTCTTAGTCATCTAAAGTTATGGTATCAGCTAGCATGTGAAAAACCTGAAATAAATAATTATTTAGTCCTAGAAGATGATGCAAAACTAAGCTCTAGTTGGAAAGAGCAATGGCTAGAAGCATTACCACATCTTCCTGAAAATTATGATATTATTTATTTTGGCGGTATTCTTCCACCAAATAAGCTTGGCTTTGAAACATGTAAGGAACCTGTTAATGCATATTTTAGTCGAGTAAAAGAAAATAGTTTCTATGGTCAAGAAAGACCAAATAGATATTTTCATTGGTGCGCTTATTCCTACGTATTATCAAAGCAAGGAGCACAAAAGGTAATCTCAAGTATTGAAGCACGCGATGGATATTACACAAGTGCAGATCATATGTTATGTAATCCTGTAGATTTTATGAATATTTATTTTCTTGACCCCTTAATTGCTGGATGTATTCAAGAAGATGATCCAAAGTATTGTGCAGCAGAATTTAATAACTTTTCTAGAGTTGATGCATTTGACAGTGATCTATGGAATAATGATGAACGATTTAACAATGTGCAGATTGTTGGAGATCTAAATATTGCTGCGGCATTACAGGATGTTAGAACACAACAAAGTCTTAAGGTGGAGCTAGAACCAAAGGTAAATGCTGATCTAAAAGTACCATTACCAACAAACCGTTTTTATACACTTGATACCGCTCCATTAGTATGGAAAGATCTATATGAACATGCATGGTTATCTGAGCTACTAGGTAATCCAGCATGTTTACAAATGGACACAGTATCTTATGAATCAGATGCATTAATTGATCCTATATTTGTACTATTAAAACCAGATAATCATCGGTATAATCAACTCTTTTCTAAATATGAGGCACAAGGCAAGAAATTTTATGTACTTCACTTAGGTGATGAACATGCCACAGATAGTATTGACTTTTATAACTTTTCATCTTGTGCTGGTGTTGTAAGAAATTATGTGCGATTGAATCTACCACCAAAAGTATTGGTTATCCCTCTTGGATACCATTATACATTAGGACAAGGGGTTGAAAATCCATATGAGCGAACTCCTCAGCTACCATTTAGAACGTTAATATGGAGTTTCTTTGGAACACGCTGGAATTCTAGAGCAGAGCTACTATCACCACTAACGGTGCTACGAGAGCATAATGTAAAACTATTTACTAGCTGGAATGACGCACAACAGTTAGGATCAAAAGAATATTTAAGCAATACTCTTGATTCAATCTTTGTTCCATGCATTGGTGGTCAGAATCCTGAAACATATCGTTTTTATGAAGCATTAGAATGTGGTTGCATACCCATTATTGTTAAAGATGATGACTCAAGTAATTATATTAATTATATAACAACACATATTGATATTTTACCACTTGCATCTTGGGCACAAGCATGTGCATTAATACAAGGTCTACTGAATGATAAAGCTAGTCTTGAAAGCTACAGACATCGTATACTAACATCATATAGGTCTATGAAATTAATGTATAAAGATTTAGTTCGTAAAATTCTCAACATTGTTTAAAGAACGCCTGCATTAACATTTTAGAAGTATGAGCGGTGATGTCCCTATTTTTTTCAAAACACTTGAAGAACAGCTTAAGAAAGAGCACAATGAGCCAGTATTGGATCTAGCAAAGATTGGATTTGGAAATATTATTAGTAAAAAGGAGGAGGTGTCAAATAAACTAAAATTCGCACTTGTATCTACACATTTGCATCAGTTTACTGGTTATTCAAAGGTATCTCAAAATATTATTCAAGAGTTATCAAAAAAATCATGGCTACAATGCTCCCATTTTGGTTTCCAAAAGATGCCAGAAGTTCCTCAAGGTTATCGTCCTTACCCAGCTGGTGTAGATGTATATGATGCAGCAGCTGGAGAAAAGCCTCCACAGCAGGGATTTGGCTACGGCCAGATTGTTGATTATATTCGTCGTAAGGAACCAAATGTTGTTATGATTTATAACGATCTATCTGTTGTATCACGATTTCTTGATGAGATTCGCAGATCTGGAATACCTCGCACATTCAAAATATGGGTCTATTGTGATCAAGTATATAATACACAGCTACAGCCTTTTCTAGATATACTAAATCGTGATGCGGATCTAGTGTTTACTTTTTCAAATGGTTGGAAGAAGTGTCTAAAAGATCAGGGTATTACCCGACCAATAGATGTTATTACGCATGGATTTGACAAGGATAAGTTTTTTACAATTCCTCGTGAGCTTGCACGAAAGCAAATGAGCCTTCCTAATGATAGATTTATTATACTAAATCTAAATCGAAATCAGCCTCGCAAACGTTATGATATATTAATTATGGCATTTGTAGAACTTATTGCAAAATATCCAACAAAGCCTATTTATCTATTTTGTGTTTGTGATAAGGGTGAAAAGGGTGGCTGGGATCTATTTGGTCTATACAAGCGTGAGCTACAGCTTCGCAAGATTCCTATTGAGCACTATTCAGATCGTCTAATGGTATCAAGTGTAGACATGGTATTCCGCGATGAGGATATTAATATGTTTTATAATGCAGCAAATATTGGCATTAATACGGCAGACGGTGAGGGTTGGGGCCTATGTAATTTTGAACAAATGGGTGTTGGTGTTCCTCAAGTTGTTCCAAACATTGGCGGATTCAAGGAGTTCTGCACTACTAATAATAGTATGCTTGTGCCAACAAAGGTAAGATATCATCTTCCGATGGTCTATTGTCCTGTTGGGGGTGAGGCACAGGCATGCGACCCTCATGATATTTGTTTAGCACTTGAAGATTACTTACTAAACTCATCAAAGCTTGAAGAGCATGGTGCAAAGGCAAAGGAGACTGTACTAAAATATACATGGCCTTCATGTCTAGCAAATCTTGTAAAACGTTTAGAGCGTGAAAAGGAAGATTTAGACAATGAAAAGGCTAATGAGTAATTAGGTATGAAATACATGTTATTTCTGGTACTAGCTATAATAATATGTATATACTTAATATATAATAAAGTATATGAAGGATTTGATGACACACCTAGTGTACCACTAACGTATCCATCACCTATCCGACAGGATAACACGTGTTCTGATTCTGATCAAACTTATCTATTAGATCGTTTTGACTATACAGTTCCTTACATACCAGGCACTTCAACATGTCCTACAATAAATGGTATAACGTATGTAAGTTGTAATTATTTTGGACAAAGTAATTGTATTGTTCCATGTATTGCTGCAGATGGTTGGATAACATATTCGAATGATAGATCATTATGTATAAGAACGGATGGTTTATGTAAAGGTACTGCTGATTTAAGTCAAAACATACAAGAATCTTGGGCAAAGAATTGCAGTGTTATATATAAACAGTATTGGAATCTGAATTCTACTATTAAAAGTATATCTTCTGTCACAGGAACAATAAATGATCAATTTATTTTTATTGATAGCAATATAAAATATTTATCAAATGGTGTCTATTCAAATTATGACTGTAGAAATCCAGCAAATTCTAACAAATGTTATATACGAGATTTAAGATATCCTGATATATTATCAAATTATAATACTCTTCAGTCAATACGTAATGTAGTAAACAGTAATTATATTAATTTATCAAATAAACAAAATGCATTTTCAAATATATATAGTTCATTTTCATGCGATAAATACACAACGTAAAAAAGATATAAATTAAACAGTATGTATCTTTGGATTCTATTTATATTAATAATAGTATATTTATTAATTAAACTATTTATAATAATTGAAGACGAAGATGAAGCTTTTACAGATCTAAGTGGTGAAGATGTAAGTGGTGTAGATCTAAGTCTAGAAAATGCTTCAGTAAATACTCTCCCGATAAGCTCAATACTTTCAAATATGGAAATATCCCAAGATTCATATAATGCAATAGCTACAGAGGCTGTGAAAGATTTAAGTAATAATTCAAGTATATTCGATACAGGTAGTCAATCATTTAAAATAGATGGAATTGATATATCTAGTTTAAATTTTAATGATGGTAGCATAGAGAAGGCAAAGAGTATATTTGATTCAATTATTGATACTGCAAAACTAGATAGACGAAGTATAACTGATTTATCATACAATATTGATACGTTAAGAAACCATAAGGAAAACTATATAAATGCTGAAGAACAATATAGATTACGTGGAGATTGGTCTAAATTACTATCTACCCGACAAATTGTAGATGGAATAGATAATCATATAAAAAGTAATTTAACTTAAATATGCGAAAATACTGTATATATATTCTATATATTATTAGGGTAATGTCTACAACATTTGAAAACATTTTAAAATTAGTATTTTTAGGAATATTAATAATTATATATATAGTGTATCTTTATTTAAAGAAGCATGCAAAAAAAGAAGTTGCTGAAGGATTTCAAAATACTTCAAGTGATTTAAGTACAGATTTTTTTGACTTAAGTGCAAATTATAATGGATTATTAGAAAGTGAATTACCACCAATTCCTAAAGATATCGTTTTTAATGAACCTCCCCCAATCCTTAATATTGGATCATCTTTAGGGACAATGGATCCTGCAAACATGCCATGGGATTCAGAAAATAAAGAATTAAAACAATCTGAAGCATTGTGGGGTATTCCTCCATCTCAAGCAACAACAGCTCTATTTCGTAAAGTTTATATATCTGAACAAGCCCAAGATGTTGGTGCATTACCATATAATGAAGAAACGCAGCAAGTTAAATTTAATAGCCCAACTTTTAATTATGGAACACAAAACCCAGAAGAAGGAGCAGCCTTTGCTGCTGCAGATGCAATTCTTCCTATGGCAATTGAAAATATGGGAGGAGTAGATTTTTTACCACCAGGACCACTAGAGGCTGCTAGAGAAGTCAAACGTGCTGAAGAGGCTGCAGAGTCTTTAAAAAAAGCTGCAACAGAAGCAGCAGAAGATCTGGCAACTGCAACAAAAAATTTACAAGGAAAAGTTGGAGCTGAACTTGCACAAGCTGCTGATGATGTAAAAAGAGCACAAAAGCTTGTAAATTCAATTGCAGCGGATACACAAAAAACTATAAAAGCACTTGCAAAAAATCAAAAAATACTGAATAATTTAGGTGAGGCTGCTGCTGCGAAATATTTGGCGCAAGCAGCAGATGGTACAACTGAGTTAGTAGCTGCATTGAGATCCATGAACGCAAACAAACTTGCTGACTTCGTAACGACTATGGGGGCAAAGATAGAATCAGTAACATCAGGTATAAAAGGACTACTAAAATTTAAGTCAGTTGGTAAACTTACTAGTGCTGCAGGTGGTGTAAAAGCAGCTATAAAAGCACAACTACTAGCAGCAAAAACTTCATTTCAAGGTACAAAATTTGCAGCAAAAGTAGGGTTAGGCTTTCAAAAATCACTTACAAAAACAGTTACAAAAGTAGTAGCAAAAGGGTTTGGAACATTTATTGCTGCAATAACATCATTTAAATTACTTATTACATTAGGTAATTTTATAGGTAACGCTCCACCAGTAGGACTTGGAATTCAACCAACAGGAGGTCTCATGGTGATTGCAGGAATCTTATTAGATAATATATATATGTTTCTTGTAATGCCATTATTACTAATTCTTACATTACCAGATGGTCCTATTACAAAAGCAATGGAAAAATTATCTGACCCAGCTGGCTGTTGTCCAGAAGGATCAGTTCCAATGGACCAAGTTGTTCCAGAAGGAGTTAATATGTTTTTAGGACTAATACCAATTGTTGGTGATATAATAGGTATATTACATCCATATGTATGTGTTCCACCATTAGGTAAGGTAGGTCCACCGCTATTAAGATTTACACTAGTACTACCTAAATATATACGTGATGAACCTGCATTGACTACCCAATGGATTGATTGGCCAGAGTATAATTGTAGTTCTGGACCAGCAGTGGTTCTTGGAAAAGTTGTTGGATCTGTTCCTGCAAGAGGGACAAATGGAATTATACCAACTCCTATAACATATAATTGGAATCAAGGTGGATTTAATTATACCAATTTAGCCGAAATAGTAAGAAATCCTAATAATTATGCACAAGTGACAAAAATAATGAAAGGATTTGAAGCAACATATCAAACACAATATATTGGAAAACCTGATATGAAAATGTACTTTTCTGATTTTTCTGAACCTACTGCACTAGTTGAAATGGCTCAATTCTATTACAATAATGCTATATTAAATCAATTATCAAATAGTGATGCCACTGTATCCATATCATATATTAGTAAAATTAATTACGTTGTTGCATCCTCGTTATTTTCATGCGATGTTATGTGTGAAATGATAAATGCTACTTTTGATCCAGTAGATGGATCAGGCTACACTGAAATCACTACATATAATCACGATAGAAGATTCTATTATACATCACCAAATGTAGCTGACAATCCAAATGCGGCTTATTGGGGTACCACAACAGATGAGGAATGGAAGCGTAGAGATGATGAAGTAGATTCAACATTATATATATTAAATGATTACATAACTAATAAAGATTATTTCAATAATAATTATTTAAATGGAAAAGTATTAGTAACAGTATATCAGAATAAAACTGATACAAAACAACAATATGATTATGCAAGAATTACAGAAAGCCCAGATTTAGGTGGATTTAAACTTAATTATGACATTGCAGACTCAAATTATAGTGAATTATTATTATCTATTGTAAAAACAGGTCAAAACTTTACTACATTATCCAACAATGTTACATATTTAATAAAAAATAATTTAGAAGCTCAGTCAAACTTATATGCACATCATGTGTTATCAAGACCATATAATCCTGCAGATCCATTAAAATATAATAATCCAACATATGTATTACGAGGATGTACTTTTTTAGATTCAACTGCTGCAGGAGCTACTCCACCAGATCCTTCAAATCTAGAATTTGAAACACGTGCACGAGTAAATTTTGATGTAACACGATTTTTAAATAGAGGAAGTAGAATACATATTAATACATTATTTTGTGCAGCAAAAGATAATATAACAGATGTTATTACTGCATACTCAAATCAATATCCTCAAAAACGAATTAAAACTATTAAAAATATAAAGGGGTTTGGAAAAAATGCATGTAGATTCACGTGGGATGAAGTTACACTTGATAGTAGTATGAGAGAAAGTGCATATAGTAATGTAGTAAATAATATATTATATCAACAAGATCTAAGTTCTTGTAGATTTGCATTACCAAATACAAGTAATAATATACCAAATGTAGATGGAAAAAAAACACTCTATGGCGCCACTGTTGCTGGTGTTTCATCAGATACATTACCTTTACCACCAGTAGCAGTAAAACTATATCCATTAACTCTTGGAGCAAATGTAAACTCAAATCTACAATATCTTCAAGCTGCATATTATAATTTTGTAAGTAATGCAACTCCTGAAAATACTTTATTTAATCCACCAATTCCTGGAGGAAATCCAATATTTGTATGGACATCAAATGTTGATATTATACCTAGATATAATCCGCAAAATTATAGTAATATATTACCAGAATTAATAAGACCAAAAAAGCCAATTCGTGTAAAATATCCAGTAGGAGTTGAGGTAGAAAGACTCGGCGGATTATCAAATAATTATTGCGGTACTACACAAAATATGGAGAATTTTATCTTGGACTATAATACAAATTCTAACACTAAAGATAAGATTTTAAAAATAGTAAGAGCATATACAACATCATCAAATATATGTGATTATGAAGTAGATATGATAATCTCATCTAATTCTACACAGTTTTTAAATAATACAGGAAAATCTATACTTCAAAGACGAACATTGTCATATGTAATGAAACCTGAAGGATTTCAAAACTATACATATAGTAATATTGCTAATTATGATGGTTTAAATATTCAATCTAAGAATCCAATGCTTAATCCCCCATATAGTGATGGATATTATTTTGCAAACCCATATTTAAATAACTTAAGAAAAGATCTTGTATCCAATGTTACGTATTTTAATGATGAATTAATTAAAACTTTTACAAGCCAAACAAATTCTATGAAAAAAGCTACGAATTTAATGTTATATGGCTTAGTTGGAACACAATACTTGGGTGATGGAACTGGTAAAAAACGTTGTAATGACCCTGAAATAATGCAACGTATATTGGAAAAATATAATTCTGATAATTATCCATTGGGTAGACTAAGTCAAACACAAAATATTATGTATTCTATATTTCAATCATCTACATCAGATTCAAATACTTGCCACTTATATTTTGCAAATTCTAATCACTTTTATACTGATTTTTATGCAGTAAATCCTAAAGATTCAAATAATTATATTGGAAATTTAGGAACACCAATATTAAAATCAATCAAAATGGTTCAGCTATCACCAACTCTTTTTGCTCCTGACGATGTTCAAACATATCCTGATATTCCTGCAAATGACGTTGCAATATTATCTGATCTATTATTATCAAATTTCTATACATCAGTAAGACCTGATAATACATGTACACCAGTAAATTGTTTGGATCCTTTATTATATAATGCAGCAATAAATGATTACACAAGTCAGACAGGTAATACAATAAGTGGAATAACCAGCACACTACCTATTGGAAATAACACATGTGATTATAGAGTTATTACGACAATTAATGATTCTTCACTCGCAAGTGAACCAATACCCGATATTGATGCGATTCTAAGAGTTAAGTATAGAGCACAGCCATATAGCAGAACAGAACCAACATGCTCTTATACTTATAAAAGATCAGTCTTTGATACAAACACCTATACATCTGATAGTCTTCAGCTACAATTTGCAGCTAATATTGATCTAGAAGATCCAAATCTATCACCACTGTTAACAATGAATACAGGGTTGGCAAATACATTAGATAGTAAAATATTAAGAACACCAATAAATTTTAATTAATACTAGTAGGTATGAATATATATATCTATATTTGCATTATATTAATATTATCTCTAGCTGTAGTATTATATTTTAAGAGTACTGAAGGATTTCAAAGTATACCACAAAATGGTTATACAGAAGCATGTAGGGAATTAAATGCAAAAAGAGTATTTTTAAAAAGCTACTTAGATGCATTAAAAAATCCTGTACAGGACCTTAGTGCATCATTAATTGCAGCATACCAAGGTAAATTAGAAAATTTAGGATTCCAAAGTATATATACAAATAGTTGTTTATCAAATTTGACAGATGCATGTAAAGCTCTTGCATCTGTTGATTTAAGTGAATTAAAAGCTCTACCCGATATTGATATATTTTTTTATAATTTACTATATGCAAGTCCTGATGTATATAATTTATATGCTCAAATAACATTCTATTCTGATGTAGTTGGTTGTCCAAACACAGATATAAGTATAAAAGATAATTCAGATAATATAATGTTTCTTATTAATAATGTTGGTATAATTGATACAGAAACATTAGGAATTGAGTTAGAAAAATTATCACCATATTACCTATCTCCGGATGTTATATTATATATACTAAAATTCTTAATATCTAAAAAAGAATTAGCTAATTTAAAGGATACGTATAAAGATTTTATTCAACAACAAGCTCCTATTATAAATAAGATTGTAAGATTTTATGGTCGCACATAAGTAAGTTAAAGATATATTGTTACTTAGAAAGAATAGGATGAAATGGGGTGCACTACTTGTACTTCTCTTTGGTATATTATTAATAGGATTAAGCTATTTTTTCTATAATAACTATATTAGTGTTAAAGAAACTGAAGGATTTCAGGTATATCCTCAACCATATGAAATTTCAAGTTATGTGTTTCCAAATTCACAAATTCAACCAGTTTATTATGGTATGGGACCCGCATATTCAACTATAGGAGGAGTACGTAATGAATTTATTAATTTGTTAAATGATCCAATGAGTTATAGCGGATGGCAAGATCGTTTTGCTGTACCAAGCAGAGAAAATATAAGTTATGTGCATAGAAGTAATGTTGCTGGATTAAATACGGTATTTAATAAGGTAGTGTGTAAAAATTATGTTTCATATACGCAAGGTAATAATACATTAGAATTTTGTGATATAGTTGAAAATACAACTTTTGGTAGAATAGCTGATCAAGGATATTCATGTGATGGTAAAAGTAAAAATAGATTTTTTATAGCAGGTGGATATGTTGATGTTGCAAGATGGGATAATTATAGTTGGAGTGATAAATATAAAAATGATATATCTATTTATTCAGAAAATGATGGTAAATATATAAATTATATCAATAGTAATGCAATTGCAAATGCAAGAAAATTTTTATTTTCTAATGCTACATTTAATCTAGGTTTAAACAATGAAAATATAAATGATTATACTCGTTTTACTTTACCAGGTAGTATTCAAGGTTTACCTAAAAACCAAGATAATGAAGATATTAAGACACGAGAATGGACTGCTCCAGGTCATCCATACTGTTCTCAAAGTCAACCAACACATGCAATGGGTAATCTAGCAGTACCATTATACAGTCCTCCGTTAATGACTAACCTATTATATGTAGCTACTAGAGAATTTAATAAATTATATGTATATGGAACACTGAATAATACTCATAGATTGAACATGATGGTATCATATATATATGGAGCTGCTTTTAATTTTAGAAATACAGAATTAATTGATGTATATTTAAATGTCCCATACACAAGTTCTAATTTTAATGGTATTGGATATTATAGTTTTGGATATTTTTTACAAGATTTTCCATCTATGCCTGGTGCAGGTGATTTATATAAGCCTAATTCTAATAATATAATTTCAAACTCAAGTTTAATAAATAATTTACGTGATTATAATCCTCCGTCATATTATAATCGCTTTTATGACTATGAATCCACCATACCATATTTAATGGCCCACGCTAGTCAGGTATTTGCATCAAAAATAACACCGGTATTTATTAGTAGATTACCACGCTCACTTCAACAGTATACAACAAGCTGGATATACAATCGCAACATAACAATGTTAAATAATAGATTAAATTATGCAGCATCAAATCCTAATATAGTAAATAAACACCTTAAACAAGGAAATATTAATAAACGAATGTTATTATTATCATTGGCTTTTTCAAATTATAAAGATGCATCAAATAAATACACTACTAATGGTTTATCAGAAGATAGTAATGCAATGGTAAATTGGGCAGCATATTTGTCTAATTATGGGTATGCAAATGTTAATGCTACATCTAGATATATTGGATTATCAAATGGATTTAGAAGAGATCTAAATAGTATTTCAGGACATGTTAGTGGAAACGGTTATACTAAACCGACTGTAGGCGTATATTCGTCAAATACATATTATAACGTAGCTGATTCAGATACAGCAGAACTTATTGCATGTGCTGATTCAAATGTTGTTGTGTGGACATACAACACAGCTACTAAAGATCTATATTTAAGATATTATGCTTCAAATTATATGCCTGCAGCTGGAACATATACAGCAAATCCTACTGCTTTAGATATAACTTCGCGAGAAGCTAATGAAGGTGAATTTTCCTATAACCCAAATTGTATTTCTGGATCAATAAGACGTAATTGGCAGATAAAATCATATCCTAACTTAGGGTTTACAGGTGGAACTAGAGCTTTTACTTTTAGTTATTATAATGAGTGGGGTGCACCAACTGATAGTAATATATTTAATATTGTAAGACCTTTTTTGATATATGGGATTCGTGGAATACACTATGTTCCTCAATCAGGAGGTGTACAAGCAAGGATAGATTTATATTATGAATATAATACCGGAATAAGAACTGATCCAAACAATCGTTTTTATTTTGTAACAACACCAGTAGAGTATAATTATAGTAGTCTACAAACTTTATCAAATACTGGATTAAATGGTTATGATATGTATAATATTACAACAAATATATTTACTGAATCTAATTGTCAAGATATTGCTAAACTAGATAGTTTAGTAAATTCATATACAATTCAACCAAATGGCGGAACTTGTTGGTTTCAATATGCATTTGACTCAACAAATGAAGCTAATGCTACTTTACTAAATACAACATCTGCAACTGGATATAAAACCGTCTTTCTAAATAGACGAAGAGTAGCTTCAAGTCCTGGAACAAGTACACCACCATTAGATTCAGAAATAGCTTCTATGATATCGGATTTTAAATATTTAATCCCCAAAATAACAGCAACTTATCCAGACACAATAGACATTAAAAAACATAGTTTTTTAAATGAATTTTCTCAAATGTATTATGAAAAATCTGAAGGAACAGAAGAACCTATATTTATATATGATACATATCGTGTAGATTCAAATATGGTAGATATACGTTTTGATTGCCAACGACGCTTACCTCAGGCTCAATATAGAGAATTATTAATCAAATATAAACCACAAGTAGAAAGATATAATAGATTATTTGATTTGTACAATCAAGATACGTGGCAAACAACATATTCAAATATAACAGATCTTCAAATAGATCTTTCAAATGCATTAACCGCAATTGATCCAGTCTTAAATCCAGTATATCCTGCTGGAGATATTGAATCATTAACAAGTCTATCAAATGCAAATAAAACATATATGATTGCCTTATCAAATGCAGTATTTGGAATAAAATCTAGAACTGATGCTGATACAGCCGCAGCCGCAGCATCAAACGCAATGGCAGCAGCAGAGCTAGCAACAACACCAGCACAAAAAGCTGCAGCAGAAGAACAAAGAAAAGCCGCATCAGACGCTGCAATAGCAAAAATGACTGCTCTTAATGTTGATGATGAAACTATAATAGGAACACGCGAAGAACAAAATAATTGGTATTATAGTACTATATCAGCCAATTACACACTATCAAATCAAATTGGTGGTATTGAAACAAAAGTAGCTCGTGCATTTATAACCGTTGATAGTAATGGACTCGGTTCTAATATAATAATAAATGGATTTGCCATTGGGCCAAATGCAGCATTAAGTTTTAATACAACATATAATGCAAATATTGAAGTAATAATTGATGGTTCGCCAGGTAATATAAATTATCAGCCACAACTAGTGTATAAATATAATGTTGTACCAAAAGTATCATGTAGTAATATTGATTTTATGAGACAAGGCGCACAAGCCTATATGGATACAGTATGGACAGATTTATCTGGTTTTACATCAAATACATATAGTATGACTAATGGTGATGTTCGTGTAGATAAAATATTAGGGTTTCAACAAATTAATGATAGTACATGTGGGTTTACATGGGTTGAATCACAATATGATCAAACAACAAATAAAAAATTTAAAACAACTACACGAAATGTGAGAATACCATTTTTATATGATGAATCACGTTATGCAGACCCCCAACTCTATATAAATAGTAATGAATTTTCTTATACAACTACAAGCTATCCATTTCAAACTCTTGAAAATCCTGACAGTGAACTTACACAAGTATTAGCTAGTAATATATCAAACTCTAATACAATTAAAGCTAGTCTACAAGCATTTTTAAATTCAAATATATATGCTATTTTACCTGCTCCAACATATTATCAGTATTTAATAACTCCAGTAAATTTAAATTTCAATGCACAGAGAGATATTATTGGTGTAAATGGAGAATTATATAGACCTAATGATGCCACTTTAACTTTATATTCAAATATTAATAGTACATATAGTGCTGCTGGTCGTGTTGGTGCACCATTAGATCCAAATAAATATAGTGTTTCAATGAATGCTTATATTAATACATTAACACGTGAAACAGTATCTAGGGAGGCTCCAGGAATGACTGGGGACAATACTATAAGTGATGATTTTAATGATTTTGCTAGTTTAATGTCAAGATTTATGACTGCATCTAGTAGACATGGTAATAGTATATCAGGCGTTGGTACTGTAACTAATTCTCTGTGGTTTTCATCTGACAGTATGTTAAGTGATACTTATAATCTGATTAAAGAACAATATTTAGAGAGTGGTAACACTACTAGGAGGTTAGTACGTAGATCACCCACTACCAATGAATATATTCTAGAATTTTCTATCAGCTTTAATGATTATAATAGTATTGTTACACTAATTAATTATTATAAAACTCGCTATGGTATTACAATTGTATATCCAAGAAGTCAAGAAATGAATAATTTTATAACGTCAAATACTAATTCTCAATTAAGAATAACAACTGCTAGTTTAATAGGTACTAGAGCTGCTCAAGGTAAAACAATAGGTGATGATTTTGATAGATTCTATAATATATTAAGAAGTCCTATACCACTATATAGTGGAATAAATGATATTAATGTAAAATATTCTGACATATTTTTATCAAATAATTCACCTGACTCACCATTGTATATTGAGAATGCAATAAAATATAAAGTTATATCCCCTGCGAATTTATCTATATATAATAAATATGTTGCTTATTCTAATTTTTATACAAAGCAAATAACTGGTTTAACTCAAGAGCTAGCATTAAATGAATCAAATGTTGTATCAAAATACCAAGCTTTAGGATATTATATTATTCCAAGACCAAAGATGGAATACACTACATTAGTTAATGCAGATGGAGCATGCCCACTAGTAACATGTACCGATCCATCTCTTATGGCTCAGCTGCTTGATCTTTATAATTTAGATTCAAATTCACCAGATACGATTCTAAGAATACTAAAGGGGGTTACACCAAATATGTATCAATGTGATTATCTTGTAGAAATTAAAGATAAAAATAGCAATATACAACAACAAACTAAAAGTTTTTATGTAGGAATAGATATCCTTGATTGCTCTTATTATATTGCAAGTAATGGTGGACCCAATACTGGATATTTTATTCAAGAAGATACACCCTTTATAAATGATTCAGCAGACACTGATCTATCAGGCTTTCAATATATTGGTGGAGTATTTTTAACATATTCAAACACAGTTACTAATGTATTAAATCCACTAATTACAAACGCATACACTGCAGCATCTAATATGTATAATGCATTTAGAGAAAGCAGATTAGCAACATATGATGCACTAGGAAGAATGAAACAATTAGAGCCAAGTTCAAATTGTATTTTACAGTATCCAGCGTTAAGAAATTTAATAATTAATAATCAACAATTTTGTAGACAATTCTTTAACTCTTATCCATTTTTAGACAGATATATGAATACTATTATTAGGGTTGCAATATATAACTCTACATCAATAGTCGTTGTCTTTAGTGAAGACAATTTATATCTTTCTCATAGCGGCACTGTGCAATATGGTGGAACAACAACAACTTCATCTGCATTATATAGTATAAGTAATACTTCTCAAGATTCAATATGTAAATATACAGCAACATATGTTTCTAGTAGTCCTATTATACTACCTCCAAAAGAATATATGAGATCTATGAGCAGTAATACGCATATAATATATGCAAATGGATATGCAAATATTTTAGATAATCTAAATATCAGAAATAAATATACTTATATTGATATACATCCATTGTCAATTGGTATTCTAAATTTAATTGTATCACATGAATCTCTACAAGGAAAAAATATATATAGATTTATAAGAGCACAAAAAATATCATGTAATGAAATTTTATATAAAATAGAATATGGTATTAGAAGTAGTAGCCAAAATACTGTAACTAGTATTGAAATAGTATATGTACTATTTAAAAAAAGTGAGAATTTACCTGTTATTGATACAATTACAACATATTATAGAATTAATCCTACTACATTAATAGTTTCATCATTAATAACACCTACACAAATAATAATAGATTTTAATAATAGTACTGATAATTTATCTAGTCCAATAGATGTTCCTATTATTACTACATTAGCAGCAGGATCTATTGATAAATTAACTGGTTATTTTACTGGGCATAGAGAAGGTTTTAGCCAAGCTCTGAGTGATGCAGATATCTTTAAACAAGCACTGTTAAAAAATATAGGCGTTGTACAAACACCTACAGATTATAAATACAGAGGTATTAATAACGGAAGATTTAGTGTAGAATATGTCTTAACAAATCCAACTGCTGATAATTTTGTACTACAGATAGAAGATACAAATCGCATTGCAACCTTCTATTTTGATACGACAACAAGTATAACGCAAAATAATTTGTATCGTATGAATAAACCAAGAAATATCTATAGTCAAGTAGTATTAAATAGTAATTTAAATATAAGAGATTTAACAATCGATAATTGGGGCTATATGTACATAACTGATGCTATGAATAAAAAAGTATACTATTATACAAATCCATTAGATACTGTTGCTGGCAATAGTTTAGAAGGTTATTTTATAAATAATCAAGAAAGAATTAGTCCTGAAAATAAATACGGCCCAACTGTTCCATTATATGGAATATGGGGATTAACTACAAATCTGGCTGGGCATTTATATATAGCTGAAACTGGAAATGAAATAGTTCGTTATATTGATACAAATACTTATATTATAAATACAGTTGCAGGCACTGTTCCATCTCTAAGTGAATATAATCAATTTATACAGCGTTATGGAGATACTACAGGTCCAGCATTAACTACTTTATTAGAAGCCCCTACGTATATAACAGTAGATAGTAAAAATATAGTGTATTTTATTGATCAATGGGTTAAACCAACTAGATGCATAAAAGTAATTAAAAAAGATACATCTGGAGCATCTGTTGTAGAAAGATTTATTCCAATTAACCAACCATCTTTTATGCCCCAATTTATACGAGCTGGACCAGATGATAATATATATTGTATAGAAACAAATAAAATATCAAAAATAACACCAGATAGTAATTATAGTATAGTAAAGACATCAACTGGACCTATATATTCATTAGTATTAGATTCAGAAAATAATTTATATTATATAAACACATTAGGTCTTCATGTATTAAGAGTAGATAGTAATATTGTATACATCCCTACTACAGATATGCCACCAAATATAATGAATGTACAAATAAATCCAACTACAGGTGCACTATCAAATCTATTACACATGGCAATAGATCCAACTACAAATCTATTGTACATTGCAAATTCTTCAAATATGTATACAATACCCATACAATCTTTACTTACATACATAGAGAATCCGGTTATACCAAATCCAACTATAGATGGTATTGATATTAAACTAGAGTCTATTATTGCAGCAACTCCAGAAACTACATCATTTATTTATACTCCAACAAATGAGGATGTATCAAATCCAGAATTAATGAATTATTTTAGAAATTACTATAATGCAACATATAGTATATACAATGGAAATGCTAACAGTTCTATATTATCTCGTGTATATAGTGCTGTGCTAGACCCAACAAATAACTCAATTACATATACAGTGTCAGTGTATAATAAAGATGCTAATGGCAATTATTTAACAAATGTAATTCCAAATGATGCTGCATACAATAATACAATATCATATAATGTAAGATTTCTAACACAAGCCGACAATATTTATAATCTTACAATGACACCAATACCAAATCCAGCAGTTCCAAATCCAGTAGTAGATCCAGCTCCTATTGAACAATTTGGTCCAGAGTACTTTCTACCAAGAATAAAGTATACAAATCTGCGTTTTACACCAATATCTGTAAATCCAATAGTAGATGCACGAATTATATCTGCATGGCCTACATTTGCAAGTAGTGCCCCATTGTATGAATTAGCACAGTTGCAATTTTATGTGGGAACTACAAATATATATCTTTATACAGTACCAAATGATTATAATTATTTGTTAACAAAAGCAAACATAACAGTTCCAAATCCTGCAAAAATACAAACATATCAAAACTATTACAAGCTGGGATCTCTTCAGCCAAATGGACTTTATAAAGTTATTATTCCTAGTATACGGTTTGATCTAAAAGTACCTGCTAATCTAGATGGATTTTCATTTGTGTCTGGTAGAAATACTGCAACATGTATTAGAGAATGGTTATTAGAAGGCTCTGTTGATAATGGATTACACTGGCTCACTATTCATCAACAAAAAGTTCCTTTTACTGCACGATCACCTGTATATCCCTCAGCATTTTATCAAACACCTATATTTTCATTTAACCCTTTAGTACCACTTACACCATTACCTCAAATACCTGCATATCGAGGAGGAGTATCTGGATTTACAGACTACAATAGTTCTCTAATAACTGCAGCATACTTTAGTGTTTCTAAACCATACAACTATCGTGTGTATGCTTTACAATTCTTTGATATACAGAAACGCAGTATATCTTTTACAGAACGTAAGGTTGAAGATAAATATATATGTACTTTTGAAGAACCTACAAGTATTTTTGGATATAGTTTTATAACAAACTCTGTATCTTCCGATTTAGACCCTCAGAGCTGGAAAGTATTTGGTTCTACTGATGGATCGAAATGGAAGCTATATGATAAGCAAGAAAACTATACTACACCAAAAGAACGATTATATCAATTGCCAATCTTTAGTATAGAAGATAAAAGTAAATATAATTTACCACAACCAAAGAGTACTATTAAAAAAGAAGGAACTAAAAAAGAAACAATTGTTGACTATTATAAACAAAAAATTAATCCACATGTGGTTCCAAATTTTAAAAAGATTATGTACGACAATGACACAGATATATACTATGTATTATTTGATGAATATAATTTAGACAAAGAATTAATTGCAATTGATCAAATTATTGGAGTCTCAATAAAAAATGCTAAGGTAAAAGCTGCATATTTATATGCGGATGAATATGGAACACAAAAACCCTATAATTTAAGTCTAAGAGAAATGAAAAGAGCATGGGATAGAAATGTAGGTCTACCATTAGATTTTAAAGATTTTTAGATTCCCGGTATATATTAGATGAAGCTTAAGACACACAAAAAAAGGCAAATTAAAAGAAAAGTAGTTAATGGTGGAGACTGCGGTTGTGGAAAGGTAAATTTAGGATTTCCTTCTGCTGGAGGATTTCTTGGATTGTTTGAAAATTCTAAAAATCAGTCAAAATCATCAAGTATGTTTGGTTCATTTTTTGGAGATGATACATCTTCTCAGGAACCTATGAATACTCAACAGCCAATGAATCAATACCAGCCAATGAGTCAACAGCCAATGAATACACAGCCAATGAGTCAACAGCCAATGAATACACAACAGCCAATGAGTCAACAGCCAATGAGTCAACAGCCAATGAGTCAACAGCCAATGAATACACAGCCAATGAATACACAGCCAATGAATATTAGCAATACAGTTCCTACAACAAATACAGGTTATCAATCTGTTTCTACACCTTATCAAACTGTTCCTATGATTCAAGCTCTACCACCTGTAGCAGTTGGACCATCTGTACAAAGCATTGTAAACTTACCTAATCAAACATTTGGTGGTTCTGCATTTGAAATTCCAACTCTACGAAGAGCAAATCGTTCCGCAATTAAGAGAGCTGAACTACCATTTGCATCTCAAAGAAGTCGTTATAAACCATCTACAAATTTATATTCAAATATTGCTTCAGTAACAAGCAGACCAACTAGTTTAGGAAGATCTTATAGTTCAAGCAGTATACAATCTCTATTAGCAGATGCAGAAAGAGAAGGACGCGAGGCAGCAGAATCTAGAGCTATAGCAAAAGAAGCATTACGAGTAGAAAAGCAAATAATTGAGCAAGGAGAACGAATGCTCAATGGTTCTAGTAGCAATGTTGGATTGTTATTAGGAGGACAAAAAAAGAAAAGACGTACTCAGAAGAAAAGACGTAGTCAAAAGAAAAGACATAATATATAGTAATGATACATCTAGTATATTGTGCTAGACCTATATATGGTGGATGGATATCTTTTACAGCACATTTATCATTAAAGTATCAGTTGCCATTATTTAAAATAGGAAATAAAACAGAATCAAAAGGACGAGATTTTGGCTACGGCGTAGAATATTTAAATATAGATTCATCCGTTTTAAAAAAACTAACTGGACCAATACTTATAACTGCAATTGATAAAAACTATTATAATCATTTAGATAAATTTCCAAATGATACATATATTGTAATACATGATCCAACAGAAGTTAAAATTAAAGCAGCAGAACCATTGTTAAAAGAACTGTATAGATTTAAAGTAATAACAATACGAAAATCTGTACAAGATTTTTTAAAGAAGACATATAATATTAAATCAAAATACATTGTTCATCCATTTTATGAATATGATTTTGAAAAGTCTGCAAAGCCAAGAAAAGCTGTTTCTATTTCACGTATTGATTTTGATAAACATACAGATATTATTTTAACTGCAAATAAATATTTAAAAGATCCAATAGAAATCCACGGTTCAATAAATCGTCAATATGTATTTTTTGCATTAGCTAAGTACCCCTTTAAAAAATATTATAAAGGTCAATTTGAAAAGTCATTTACTGAATTATCAGATATTTTAAAAGATGCAAAATTTGTTGTTGATATGTCTATTATTAAGAATGATGGTGGAGGAAGTCAATATACATTTTTAGAAGCAATATATCAAAAGTGTTGTTTAATAATTAATGAGCAGTGGGTAAAAGATATGACTACACCTTTTAAGAATGGAATAAACTGTTTTGTAATAAATGATGGTAATGAATTAGCAAAACTTATTGAATCAAATCCTACTACAAATAATATTATTAAAGAATCCTCAAAGATTCTAGCACCTCATATTACGGTAGATTGGCCAAAAGAAATTATGCGTTTTAGGATATGAACATTACTAGCCAAGTAGAAAATAAAGAAACTTCTTTACGCACACGGTGTGGATACATACCATGTGAGTCAATTAAAGCATTTGAAAAAAATCTATCAGATTCTGGAGCTGTAGCTTTAGGAAAATCATTACATTTTGGTGTAGATCTAGTATGTAGTGGTGGGATTAATAGTTTATTTAAAATTTTATGGGAATACTCTCTTAATCATGTAGGGATTGCATCAGTGCGAATATTTATGTATTTAAAAAAACGATTAGATGAAATTGATAGTCTTATTAAAATATACCCCGATGAGACATTATATAGCAATCAAGAATTTCAGTTAAAAGTTGGTGAAATCATATTAATTGTACATGATGCACCAAAATCTCCAAAGATTGTATGGCCAAAGGTTGGAGCAGAAACTCATGATTCAGTATGGATTAAAAATGTAGCAAACACTGTTGATTCCGAAATTGTAAATAGAGTATGGAAAAGAGAAGGAGATCTTATGATACTACGAACAGTAGGTAATGAATTATGCAAATGCTTAGCAGAACATTCGCTAGAGCGAGCACTTTTTTGGATAAAATGGTTATTTGAAGAAGAGGTAAAGATGAAAAAAGAAAACAATAAATCAACACTTACGACAATTAATCGTGGAGTAGGAAAGTCAAAGCAAGATGTATCATTATATATAGTTGTATTATTTGCAGAGTATTATAAGGAATTAGCACGAAAACAGCAAATACGTATGCATGAAGAGTTTCAAAGCCTTTTAGATATTTATAAAAGCAATGATCCAAGATACACATCTAGTTTTAAGAGAAATCTATTGGGATTAATTGCACAAATTTTATGTGAAGTTCCAAGATGGAAAATTCCAGCAGCAAATCCTTTAATAAAGGACCCAGTTGTACTAAGTAGAGCAGTTCAGCAAACACCAAAATTCTTTACAGAAATATTAATATACCCTTCTGTAGTATCTGAGAAGCTACAAAAAGCACTAAAAAATAAGGGAAAGACTACAGAACATGTAGGAAAAACTAAGGGAAATAAAATAGTTTCAATGGAAGAACAGTTTGCGGCATTTGATGCAGCAATGGAGAGTTATATAACTGGTGTAAATAGATGACGAGCCTATTGCAAAGAAGTATTCAACAGGCCACATTATACAATCAAAGTAGAACACTAGGTCCTGGTGTGGCAGGAGCTCTTTCTAAAATTCTTCCACCCACTACGACAAACGCATTTGGATCATACTTTAATAACAACTCAAATCAGATGAGTTCCTTTTTTACAAATACAATTCCAAATACATTTAAACCACCTATTACTGCAGTAAAATTATTAATATACGCTATATTAACATTGATTGTTGTAGTAATTATAATAGTTTCATATAATTATATTACATCTACACGACCAAAACCTACTGTATCTGCTGCTGATATTGCAACATCATTGCAAGGGTTTCAAAATCCTACAGAACCCATACCAAATGGTGGGCCGATTGTATCAAAACTAATTAATATGCAACCAAAATCATTAGTACAAGCCGCATATATTGGAAATGATGAATTTGATGCAAATTCTGGAATAATGCAACAATTACGTTTAGGTGCCCGAACCATTATGTTGCAAATAGATTATCTAGAGATATCATCTCTGCCAGGTACAATACCATATATGCCATACTTATTAATGAGAAATTCTAACGGATCTATAACTTCAAGAAATGTTGCTCAGCTAAATGATGTTATGAATTATCTAAATGAATATGCATTTAATGATACATTTCCAAACAATACAGAACCATTAATATTATTATTGCATTTTGTTAGACTACCATATCCAATTAGTGATACAATAAATTATGTATCATATTTGAGCAATGTTGCACGATCACTAAGTAAATTAAATAAGTACATGTTAACTGGTGGATATTATCGTTCTGCTAAAGAGAGTGAAATCTTTCATTCTCCAATTGATACATTTAATGGAAAAGTTGTAGTAGGAACAAATATAGATACATCATTTTTTAATCGTATTCATACAGAACAATCTGCTGATTTAGATTATTTAACAAATTTCCACTACTATGTAAAAGATTATGAAGAAGTTGATGCAACAATTATTAACCCTGAAAACAACAACTATAATTCCCTCATATACAAGATTGACACTTTATTAAATATGAATATTAAACAAAAAGATGCATGGATACAACGCAATAAATCAAAGTTTATTATTGTAAAACCAAATAATAACTCTAATCCAACCCCTGCACAGGTTGCAGAATTACATAATGAATTTGGTGTAAATTGTGTTCCATATGATTATTTTGGAGAACCCAATGCTGAATCTAGAGCCATTGTCAATAGTTTCTATGTTGGTAACAATAAATTAAGACCACCAATTCTACAGGTATAATAGATGGAGGAAGATATACATCTTTTACAAAAAGATATAGAGCTAAAAGAATTAGATATTGCAATTACAAAAGCAGAAGAAATACTTAACTATGAGGCAGCACATGATTCTGAATTGTTAGGTGCATTGCAGATTGTTAAAGACTTTATAAAAAAGAAAAAAAGAATATGCTATGGGGGAACTGCAATGAATACTTTATTACCTCCAAAATATAAGTTCTACAATCCGGATTTTGATCTCCCCGATTACGATTTTCTTACACCTGATACGGATTCCGATGTTATGGAATTAGTTGATGCTTTAAAAAATGCAGGATTTAAGAATACTATTAGTCGTGTTGGAATGCATGAAGGAACTAAAAAAATTCTTGTAAACTATATTGCGGTTGCAGATTTAACATATGCATCGCAAGATGTATACAATGTATTTTACAAAGAATCAAAATGTATTGATGGTATACTCTATACAAATGAACATATGTTGCGCATGATGATGTATCTAGAATTAAGTAGACCACGTGGTGAAGTATCGCGATGGAAAAAGGTATATACACGTCTTCAAATACTAAATAATTATTTTACATTTAAACCATGTAAGCCAAGAAAGCAATACAATATACCATATGCACTAAGAAAAGAATTATACAAGTTTATATTAGTACGTCAGAAAACATTAGCAACATTAGATCTAGAATCAATATATAATAAATCATTAAAAGAAAAAAATATAGTTTATAATTTGCATAACGGAGGTCCCTTTGTATTTTATTCAGCAAACTTAAAAGAAGATGCATATGATTTAAAACATCTGTTAATTCTTGATAATTTTAAAGCAACATATCATCCAGCAAAAGGATCTTCATTAGCTCCAAGAGTATCAATCTATAATGGCTCTAAACTCTTAGCGCTTATTGTGGAAGAAGATGCATGTAATTCATATAATAATATTAAAACTGCAGAAAACCGTATCTTACATATATCATCATTACAAACACTTATTACCTTATATTATTCATTGTATTTTTTTACAGATTTTGCATCTACTGCGAATGTTGATATATTATGCAATATTAAAAAATGTATAACTACATTGGATAAAATAACTGTTTCAAAAGTATCTCAATTTCCCTCTTTTCCAATTGATTGTTCTGGATATCAAAAGAGTTATCAAACATTACTTGCTGAAAAGATTCAACGTATTAAGTTGGAAAAAAATAAAACACGTAAAAAAAGATGAGTGAAGGTGGAAGAATACAACAAGTGTTAGATAAGGCTAGGTGTTGCGCTAGCAATGAAGCGCTTGCAAAAGCTAGAATATATTATACTCCACCCACAAAGTCTGGAATATTAAATACTCCGACAGAAAGTTCTTTATTAAAATCAAAGATTGATTTATGTGTTTATAATTATTTTAAACCACCTGTACCAAGAGAATCTGTTCGTATTGCAGCACTCATGCAAAATAGCTGTGACAAAGAAAATGATCCTACAAATTCTAGCAGACGTTTTCTTGAGTATGGACCTCGTATTACAATTGTTCCATGTCCTCCGCTAGATCCAGAATTATTTAATAGCAATTTACCAAAGAATAGAAAATCTTGCCCTCTTCCAAATACTCCATTAAACCCTACTTTGCCTGCGTAAAAAATCTACAACTAGTAGAAAGATGAGCCGCCAGAATTTAGATTCTTCTTATTTAACTCTAGTAAGACAACAAAAGGCATTATATGCATATAAAGCTACTTTAACCAGTGCACAAGCAACAAATCCAAATATTGTAAGACTTGAGCAACCTACCGGCCAGCTATTAAGTGTTATAACTGATAGAAAACTTGGTGAGCAAAATTGCCCGTGTTCAACATAGCACAATAAAAAAGATAGCTCTTATATTTTTATATATACATATTATTATTTTTTAACACATTTACTTCTTAACAACACTCTTAACAATAGTCTTCTTTGTTACGAGCGTTGGCTTCTTTGGAACAGCGATAGGCTCTACAATATCGGCATCCTCATCTAGACTGGGAGGAACTGCTGCTGATGCATTTGCTGATGATGAGGGAGCTAGTGCAACCTCATCATCTACTTCATCATCATCGGCAAGAGTTGCAAAGCTGTTTTTAGATGCAACTACTGATGTGGCTGTGGTTGCGGTTGTGGTTGTGGTTGTGGTTGCAGTAGCTACTGCGGGTGTAGCCTTCTGAACTAGAGATGCAACCTCATCCTCCTCGCGGAAAGCACAACCACGGATGCTCTCAGGGAGATGATCAGCCTTCATCTGAATAGCCTTCCATGAAAGACCAAACTTAGAGCCAGCAAACCATACACCTGTGCACTGGATGAGTGATGAGATTGTTGCACCCTTTACAAGGATATCCTCTAGAGGAATATCGGTTAGTGGACGCTTCTTATCATCATACACAGCAGTCTCAAACTTGCCATCACGCTGCTTTAGCTGGATCTTTAGCGTAGGAGGATAAGGCTTTACATTGCCTTCAGCATCCTTTGAAAAGCGCACACTTGGAGTATAGAACTCCTTAATAATATCTGTGCTTAGCTCCTTCTTGAACCACTGCTTTGAGAAACGAACACCTTGCTCAATCATGTACTCATCAAGACTATTGAACGCATTATAGATCTGCTTTACCTTTGAATCATCCTGATCATATCCCTTTAGTGAGAGATCAACACTGTATTTAATAGGGCCAGCTTTATCAAAGACGCTCATACCATAGGGAACTGAAAGAGCACTAATCTGCATCATAAGAGAGTTGCCACCATAATTTAGATACGCCTGCTTTGCACCGCTATCAAACATCTTTAGTGGGCTAATGGTAACATTGGAGGGCTTGAAATCCTTGGGAAATACAATGGCACTGGACATCTTTTTAAACTAATTACTTTTTGGCCAAAACGCAAATCAATTTTGCGAATTTTTTGTAAAAATCTAAGAGTATAGTAAGATGGCAATGAGTCAGAGCGAACGAATGAATTATATACTTCAAGAATCAAAAAAATATATTGCACGAAATAAATGCAGAGATTCATCTGAATATACAAATATTGTAGGGGCAAAAGCCTCTAAAACCTCAGTTCCATCAATCGTAAATATTGTTGCAGATCCACACACTTTACAAATTGTTCCACCATACCAAGGTCAGAGTGATTGTGCGGCAAATGTAGTTGTTACAGGTGTAGGAGTTAACAATACCTATACAGGAATTCTGCGTGCTGCGGAAGGTTGTGCAGTATGCGCAGATCCAGATCCATCTGTAAATCCTTATATTACTTTACCTACACCGTGTTATGATAGACAAAGTTTTCCATTTATTCAGAAAGATCTTTCTACATCAATCATATATCATGACTCCGGATTCAATGCATTTCCTCGCAGAGAAGCAATATGTTATTCCAATACAAATATGTATGTTTATCCTTCTGCTAATTAGATAGGATGCCAGAGATTCCGTTATATACATTTAATTTTTTTGATCCTTCAAAAGAAGTAGCACTTGGATCTGTATTTGCTAAAAATGCACAAGCAATAAGTCTTGGACGTGCTGTGGTAGCCGGTGTAAAAGGTTTATTTGGAGGAAAAGCAAGTGAACTAGAAAAAAAAGTAGAGGATGCAAAAGAAGGTGCTAAAAATGATCTGTATGCACAATTAGCTAAAGTATATCCTTCGGCAACAAGTGTTATTGGTGTACAATATCAAATTATTGAAATGGGTGGATTCATTATTGCAACAATTGTAGGAACACCTATTGCTCGTAATACTTCTGGTGGTGTTAAGAAAACTTTAAAGCTAAAAAGAAGATATTGAACTAATAGATATGGCAAAGATACCAATATATACAATAAATACATATGATTTTCAAAATGAAAAAGCATTAGGAATCCTAACGGCAAATAGTGTCCACATGGTGAGTTTAGGACGTCATATTGGTGCAGTTATATCTGGAATTTTTGGAGGAGACTCTTCATTAATAGAAAAAAAAATTCAAGATATTGTTGATGCTGCAAAAGAAGAATTTCTTAAAAAGATATCTATACAATATCCAAACGCAACCTCCGTTATTGGATATACTGTAATAATAAGTGAAACAATTGTAGAAAATGATTCATTAACATATGCAAAAGGTGCATATAATATTGCTTCAGGAATTGCTTCTTTATTTGGTGGAAAGAAAGATATAGATATAGATGAATCGCATAAAGGAGGAGGAGATACCGTATGGACACCTGTCTTTGTTGCCACTGTGACAGGAACTGCAATTGGTCCATTATAATACTGATTCTAGTATCCAAGGATATGCTTCCCCAATTTCACAACACACATATGATAATCCCATTAATATATACATAATACCAAGAGATTGGTGTGTTTTTTCATCTGCAGAACTTATAAAGCGTTCAATAAGTTGTAGATTGTGTTTTCTTAATAATTTAATATCTTTTGATGGTAATTCTGATAGACTTAAACGAAATACTTTATTTACTGACTGGTATCCTGGAATAATAGAATTCTTTTCAGCATGCGTTAAATTTAAACGTATGTTCCATAAATTACACATATGTTTATAAAAATCTATATGATCATTCTTATCTAAATTATGAAACCAATCAGAATTAACAATATAACCAAGTTCTTCTATTTTTGTAAATACTTCTAATACTCTTTGATTCCATAACTGTGTACTTGTAAAACTAGAAGTTTCATTATACATTGTATAGTAGCTATGAGCTTTTAACCATTTTATTCTAGCTTCTATGCATGCGATATTTTCTTTAGAAATAGGATCTCGTGTATATGGATTTAATGGTTGTTTGTGGGTTGATAACATAAATGAGAGCGTACGTATATCAAACGTCCAAATGCATTTTTTTGAATCTGCAAAACTATAGATATAGATTGATGGAATAGATGATAATTCTTCTAAACTATATAGCTCTGTAGTATTGTTTGAAATTTCTAAGCAACCTCTTGATGGACCTTGTCTTTTAAAATAGTTTCTTTTAAGATAACGTTTACAGCAGCGTTGTATAATATTTGCACAATCAACATTAGCCTCTAAAGCTATAAATGGTTTTGGTTTCTTCCAGTGCTTGGAACAATAGTCTCCATGAGATGCTTTGTGAGTGCATTGTATATTCTTATAATGACGGCTTTTAATATTCTTGCATTTTTCTGGAGGACTGCTCATTTCCTACTTTGCTCCGGGGTTTATTTGTTTACATTAAAAATATAATTATTTAACTGTAATTTTAGACTATGATTTATATATATCATTGTTCAAAAATATTTCAAAAAAAAAAATAAATTTGCATTATATATTTAAGGATATGTGGTATTTTCTGCAAAAAACGCAAAAAATTGTTTTGATTTTTGCAGAATAGTTCATTAGTGCGTGTATAAATGAATACTAATTCCTCTTCTCCCGGTATAATGTCTACATCTGTCCCCGTTGTTGCCAAAGCTCCTAGGAAGGTTGCCTCAAAGAAGGATGCAGCCCCTGCATCCTCAGCCCCCTCACTCCCAGCCCCCGCTGTTGAGGCCCCTGCGCCCTCATCTGCCATCTCTTCTATCCCCTCTTCTTCCCCTGCCGCCTCCAAGCGTGCCCCTGCCAAGCGTGCCCCTAAGACTCCCGCCGCTGATGCAACTACCTCAGCGCCTGCCCCCGTTGTTGTCTCGTCTACCCCCGTAGAGGCGGCGACTATTGCCCCCCTTGCCCCTGCAACCAGTCTTGATGATGACCTCCGTGCCGTCTCCACCAACCTCACCACCCTCCGTGAGACTGCCTCCACCCTTCTTGCGCAGATCAAGCGCCTTGAGAAGCGTGTGCACCGTGAGATGAAGGAGGCTCGCCGTCGCCGTCGCCGAGTGAAGACCGACGAGAATGGCATTGAGGTCAAGCGTGCTCCTTCTATCTTCGAGCGCCCTACTCAGGTTACTCAGGAGCTCCTAACGTTCCTTGGTCGCCCCGCTGCTACTCTTATGAGCCGCTCTGAGGTCACCAAGGCGGTTAACGACTATGTAAAGGCCCACGACCTCAAGAACAAGCATGACATCAAGCCTGATGCTGCTCTCCGTGTATTACTTGCAATCGGCGAGGGCGAGCCTCTAACCTACTTCAACCTCCAGCGCTACCTCAACCGCCACTACATCAAGGCGGCGGCCCCTGTTGCGACGGCGTAGGTTAAGTGGTCAAATAGGGAGCGAAACTTACAAAAGTAAAAATACTTAAAGATATAAAACTATAAATATTTGGGAACATGACATGTTCTCGTCGCAAGGATGGTCGAGTTGGTCAAGACGTATCCCTTAAGAGGATATGCGTAAAGCATCGTGGGTTCGAATCCCACTCCTTGCATTTTTTTATTTTTATTATATTTAATATATAAAAAATAATAAATACTCTAAATATAAATGCCTGACCAGTCAGACTTAGTTTCAACCCTTATTGTTCTCCCTTCCGGTAAAACATTTAATAAGAAATATAAATAATATATAGGATATGTTAAATGCAACATCTATGCCAAATGACTTATCTAATTCCAGCCTGATCACACAACCCGTTATGAAAAAATATCCTTCTATCTCAAATGCATCTATGCCTCGGATGAAAAATCTTTCTAGCCGAAATTTAGCTCTTCCTTCTATGTCAAATGTGCCTATCTCTCCGGAGAAAAAACTCTCTATACCAGATTTAGTTCCTCCTTCATTACCAACTGTTTCTAAACAAAGTTCATCTAGTATACTTCCGCCTAATATTACAAGTGTATATCCACCTTTTTCAACTGTTTTGTTATTAAATTATGATCAAAATAGTATAAATCATATTTCAAACTTATTAACAGTTATTTTAAATATAGAAGATACATCCGGAAATAAATATGGTGATCTGTTTTCTAATCGAGAATTATATGAGAGGTATGGTTTTTACTTACATACAACAGTGTTTTATCTACCTATCATTGTATTAAAAGAGTCATATATTGCGGAATTAGTTAAAATTATTGGTATTCCTCCAGAATATATAAATAATTACATAAATGCATGTTATTTACTTCAAACAGATGATCAAATATTACAATATTATACTTTAATATTTAGAAATAAAGATTTATTTCAACCTAATCAAGAAACCTTTGTACAAGCACTTATAAGTATAATAAATACTATTGTAAATCCACCATCTACGGAAAATCAAAGTACAAATTCAAATGTAAGAACAATAGAAAGTGTACGTACTGACTTGCAATATTTAACAAGTTTAGGATTGACACCAAATAGTGATAATGAAACAATGAAAAAGACTTTAGAAAGATATAAAAAATTAACTGGATTAGATTATATAGCTGAAACACCTAAAGTTTCACCTGAGGATGTAGAAAGAGATTTGAAATATTTATTTGGTTTAGGATTGAAATCAAATAGTGATAATGAAACAATGAAAACCACTTTAAAAAAATATAGAAATCTAACTGGAAAAAACTATATTCCTGAAGCCCCTAGATTATCACTCGAGGATATAGAAAGAGATTTGAAATATTTATTTGGTTTAGGATTGACTCCAGAATCTATGAATGAAACATTAAATGAGCGCTTAAAGCAATATCAAGAATTAACTGGTTCTCAATATGTATATACTGCAAGTGCTGGTAGAGTAAAAAAGATGCCTAAAACAAAAAAATCAAAGAGAAATATGCGTAAAGCTAGAAATTCTAGAAGATAAACATCTTTTATAGTAGTTTACCACACTACAGGAACCTCTTTTTCATAATATGCATGTTGATTATCCCAGCGAATACATATGGCCTTAATAAGGACTCCCGCATCAAGCGCAGCCTTTGCCGCATTCAAATAAACTGGATCTAGCTTTGTAATGCAAAAGGACTCAACATCTGTACGCTGAATAACAAATAATAGTACGCACGTTGATGAATAACAATTTCTATGTAGAGTTTCTACATGTTTTAAAGCTCGTTCCGAAATTGGCTCCTTAACGGTTCTACGCTTTCCATCATATGGAAAGATTGAAATTTTAGATTTAGATTCATAGGACCCACCAGATGCAATAAACTTCTTTTTTTCTTTTGCAGAAATATCTTCATAATCTGCAAGAGGAACATTCTTTACTTCAATAATTGCCATTTTAGAATTGTACTGCCCAATAAAATCAAAGCGACATTCATCTACACCAACCTCTGGAACAACATTTGTTATGTCTTTTAATACATAATCTCTTTTAAGAAGTTGGTATGCAATCTTGTTTGCAACAAGTGGATGTACGCAAATAGTAGTATTATCATGCTCAACAAGATATACTTCATATGTTGAAAGACCTGTGTGATTAATCTTTTTAAAGATCCAAATATAAGATCCTTTTACAATAGCTCCACTACACCCGAGAGAAGCACTGTGGCAAATAACTACTTCTTTAGAATCATCTTCTAATACAGCATCTAAGAGATAAGGAGACTTATTTTTTGATGATGGTCGTGCAACAACTTGAGCTCTTACAAGAGGATGTGCTAGACTGTATAGAGGCTGCATATTATGACTTAATTACTTGATTAATTAAATCAATTTTATTTTATCATGTATTACAAGATGGAACTATGGATTATTATAGGAATGCTTATCTTTATGACAATATCAAATATATATACACTAATTGCTGGCAATCGTTATTATAAAGGGCACAATTATCCATTATTTGATCTATTACATGAAAATCTACCAAATCTAGATAAGTATCATAGTATTGTAGATATATTTGCATTTTGTTCATTAGCATCATTATTTTTTGTATCATCTAAAGAAATAACAGTGGAATTTATAACAAAACTCATTGTTATTATGTTTATAAGATCAATAACTATTGCAACAACTATTCTTCCTAAAAATTATAATTGCGATGATACATTAAATTTCCGATCATTCTTTTTAGGAGGATGTTATGACAAAATATTTAGTGGACACACTGCAACAACATTACTATTAACTCTTATATACTACAGAGAACATATTATTAATCTAGAAACATTAGTTGGTATTAATCTTGTAAATATGTTCTTTATAATCGCAACTCGAGCACATTATACCGTTGATGTATTACTATCTATATTTGTTACAACAACTATTTATAAATTAGATATTTAGATATATTTATCTAAATCCCACCAATCTATAGAATGTACTTTTAGCAACTTTTCAATATTATCAGGATGATATACAATTTCTAATAATTCCTGTTTAAAAGGATTGCATACATTTGTTCGCTGATCCCTATAAAACTCTTCAGTTAATCCTAATAAATATATAGACTTAAGTATATTATATTCTATTGATGGAACTAAATAATACAATGGTATAAAAAAAGAAGATTTTGTAAAATCCAAATTACATACAAGACATGAACTAAAATTATCAATAGGCGTATAACAATCTTTACATTGTAAACATGGTATAAAAACATTATCAACAGTATTTTTAACATACATTCCAGCTTTACGAATTCTTTTTAAAGATGAATAATATAAAGATTTACTTTTTCTAAATTCAGATATTTCAACATCAAGAATTATATAATCATCAATAGTATCAATAATATTTGATTTTCTTATACATATAAAAAATTCATCATCATATTCTTTAATTATTCTGCTTTCATTCATCTAATTTATATAAATGGTGTTCTTTTATATACTTATACATATCTTTATTTGCAGTATATCTCTTTTTAATATCTGCAATATAATTATGTGTTGGTAATGTAAAATGATGTGCTCTACGTTTATACATTGATTCTATAGATCCATAATATCTTATCCAATTCAATGCGGTGCTCATATCAGGGCAATCTATAATTTTAATATTATCAATACCTGTTAAGATAGCAGCTTCTTTGAATTGCTCTGCATTAACATCTTCAAGTTCTAGCAGTGTGTACAAGTCTATACTTTTATAAATCCCTTTAGTTGGAATCCATAGATGCCTTACACCAGCAACAAGATAATCCATATCAGATGATATAATAACATTAATTCTTTGCCCATAATATAAATCAATTAATACCGTATCAGCCTCTACATTACTTTTAATATATAGGATGCCACGTATATTTAAACATTCCTTAAACTTATTTTTAATATCATACGTTAAATTCCACCCACTGTACTCTAATGATCGTATTCTTGATTCAATTAGCTGGCGCGTTTCAGGATTTAAATCTTGATTAAGCGATTCTTTTAAAATTGCTATACGTTTTGAATATAGCTCTCGGCTTTCTTTTCTACTTAACAGTTCTGCATCTTTTGATGCTGGCGGCTTTCCATCAAATACAAATATAAGATTTTTACTATTAAATTGTGTTAATGAATTAAATAATTCATCAAAATTTCCTTTAAAACTATATAGTAATGATGATGCATCAATACCTATGTGTAGATCTTTATTAAATGAAATTGGTTTTTGAAAAGGTTTTATATAATGATATAAACCTCTTACACCCATAGTATCTAATATTTAATTTTTAAATAAAACTATCAATTTTACATATACTTATCTAACTCTGGTGAAGTAAAACGTGAAATTAAAGTACGTTGTGGTACGTAGGAATCTAGAATTATACCTAAACTAGTAAATACAGGTATTCTCATAATTGTATATCGTGCAGAATAATCTTGGGGTTGATGTACATTATAAAATGTCTTTAATGTATAATTTAAATCCTGTATGTAATGATCTTGTATTTTCCATAAGTTATATGTTTGTTTTAGATCACCCTTTGATAATAATGCAATAAGAAATAATTCAGCCCATGCTTCCGTTGCTGCCTCTTTTAATTCAACACCTTTTGCGTGATCATCTGTACATGCTGCATGTAGTAGTTCATGAATTAATACACGTGTACATTCTTCATATCTATATATAATAATAGCATCCGATCTACATGCATAGGTATATCCTCCATTGACATGCTCTGCTGATACAGTGGTACCTTCTGCTGGTAGCACACGTTTTACATCGGATGCATATAAATATATTTGCCATACTCCTGACTTCGATGGACCCATCCACTGAAATAATCGAGACCAAAGATCCCATGGATAATATTGATTTTTATCTGTAGTACAAATAACTATTCTTGCAAAAGTATTTTTTTTAATAACAAGTGTGGCTCTTTTTTCTAACAATGCGTCCCACATATTTTTCTTTAAATTCAATGTATCAAAATGTGCTCCCACATTTGCTTCACGCTTTAGGGTTGCCATATCATTAGTTGTAATTGTATCATCTGTCCAAGGTATAGGTTCCAATGCATAAACATTTTTTACCGCAGATGTCAATACATTTAATACAATATATCGCCGTCCTTTCATTAACCTACTAAACAGTTGCGAAGTTTTACAAATAAATTTTCCCATACAATTGGAATACGATAACTCGGGAGTGTTATACCTCCAGCTGTTGCCTCTGTAGATGCTAACACTTCAAGTAATTTATGTCTTTGAACATCTGTAAATGATTTTTCTTGTATAATAACATCTAATAAAAAATGAACACATTCCACCCAACGAAGATTTCTCATTAATATTTCATATACAAACTTTTTAATTTCATATACTTCTGATAAATTAGGATTTGGATCCCTTTTCCAAGCTATTAGTTTTTCTCTAAATACATCTGCCCAATTATGGACCACTTGCTTTTGTTTGAATTGATATGCTTCATAATTTCTATCTTGACCCTCAACTGGTATTTCAATAAACCAATCACGTATACGTAGAGATACAGGAAGTTCTGATGTAAGCCATAATGATAAACAACCATCATTTTGTTCAAGTACAGATTGTAGAATTAATATTGATTCACTTGATAATAAATGTGAATGATACATAACAACAATACGATTTCCTCGCCCATGCTCTCCAGATAATACATGACTTCCTTTACCATAATTTGTTAACACAGGCCTTAATATATTTTTATCTTGCATACTCATACGTGCAATATCAAAGCCAATATGTACAAGTGATGATTCATAATCTATTGTATGACTATCATTCTTATCTTCCTCATCACCCCCTTGTGCTACTATAGAAGCATTACCTGCATCAAAACTTAATGTTTTTGTTTGAATATGAAATGGTACACCTCTGTATGCAGCAATTTGCTTTAATTTATCATGCATATATACTCTTTTACCTGCACCTGCCATACCCCTTATACACAAACATAATGTGTCCATACTATACTTCTATTTATACCTCTATTTAGACCCATTCAAACCAGTTATTTTTTTTTTTATCAGGTGTAGGTTTTACATTTATTACAACCGCATTTGGTGTACGCTGTTTTAGAGTTTTACCTTTAGATTTATATGTATTTGATTTTCTTGATTTACTGCTGCGCCCGCGTTCAACATTGATTCTGGAACGAAGGTATGGAGCCTTTGCTCCACGTTCTTTATATGATGGTGAATTTCCAACCTCAAGATTAATGGGGGTTCTGTTTTTAGGTGCCTTTGCGCCAGTTGTTTTCATACTACTTTATGCCTAGATAAAATATATATATATCCATATATATTTTATCCAAAATAGATAAATCTGTCCCTGTCGGGCTTGAACCGACGACCTCGGAGTTAACAGCTCCGCGCTACTACCAACTGAGCTAAGGGACATACTTCTGCAGATTAGTTCTGCATAATTATTTATTGTTAAAACTCTTTAAGTAAATATATATATTAAACTAACTATCTAAATAACTTCTATATATATACGTTAAATGGAATGGGCAATACCACTACAAAAACTAGAAGTTGGTAAAATACAAGTTGGTGAAATGACACAAAATGATAAATATATTGTTCCGTTAGCTTATTTTGATGGGCAAAATAACTTTCCAAATCTTAATATACTATTACCAATGTTAAGTGTATTAGAATTTGATACAAAGTCGGGAAAACTTGCATTACTTTTAAAAGAAGAACCTCAATTTACTGCTAAATTAAGCGCATTAGAAACTACACTGCTTGGAGCCGTATATATACAGCAAAAATATTGGTTTCCTTCATCTATCTATGAGTATCCATTGCTACACAGTATGTATAAGCCAATTGTAGAAAATGGATTACTACATTTATATTATCCAATTCATTTTAATAGTGATGTAAAGATATATAAAAACAATGTATGGGTAAAGGATTTTATACCGGGAATGTTACAAGCTGGTAGTAAAGCTAGAATTATGTTTCGTATTCAAGGATTGTCATTTCAGAAAAATAATTATACAAATGCATGGACTGGAAAGTTTCGTCTACAGCATAGAATATTAGCTATTTTTATCGAGTAGTAGTTGTTGCATGTAATGTTCCATAGCTGACAGCAACAAGAGATAATGCTAATGATAAATGTAATACAATAAGTGTATATACTTGAAATATATCTGGATTTGTTTTAGTTAATATTACTGATAGGATTGCCATAATAAATACCATTACAATTGATACAATAAAGATATCCCTTAATTTATTTTTTGTATCTTCATTTACATCTTTACTAAAATTAAAACCCAGATTAAATACACCTCCAAATACAGCTCCAAAAATACCAAATCCTATAAGCATCATGCTAAAAATAATAATGTATGATGTAGAAAATGCCATACTATCTACTTAATCTAAGGTATTAATTTAATAATTGTTGACTGCAGGGTTGTACTTGGTAGTAAATGTATTGATGACATATTAAATATAATATATAAAAATAGAATTACCAGTACCAATATACCTAGCGGAAATATTATATACCAAAAATTTGATGTATCTAACTTCTTTTTATTTGCCATTCTAACCTTATATTAGAATATGAAGGATACAAAAAAGAAAAAAAGACATATAGATCCACCTGGCCCAAAACAATGTCATCCACGCGTTGGAGCTAAAAGGCCACTTGAAGGATGTATTCCTGCAGATATATTAATTGAAGCTGCAACAAAGTTAGGTGTTTCACCAGATAGAACTAGTATTGAAAAGGCATTACATGTGCAACCTGAACATGAATATAGTTTTATTTCTGCTTTACCATTTGAATCAGAAAGAAAAAAAGAGTTACAAAAGCAATATGCTCGTGCTAAACAGCCGGATGATTGGAAAGCAGATCCCGACAAATGGTTAAATAATATTGATATAACTCGTGTTATGAACCAATATGAAGAAGCTTTTGAAAACTTTGAATTTATGGGACCCTTTCCAATTGATTTTGCTGCACCCGACCCTTATAAAAAAGATGGAAAATGTCTTATTCAAGAAATGTGTGAATTAAAAGTTGCGGAATCGCTACAGCGAGGGACAACATCCATTGGTATTATTTACAACTTAGATCCTCATTTCAAAGGTGGCAGTCATTGGGTTGCTGTATACATAGATTTAACACAACATAGAACATATTATTTTGATTCTTATGGTTTGCAAGCACCTATTCAAATTCAAAAGTTTATGAAATGGTTAACAACACAAGATAGCACAATGAAATTATACTATAATGGAAGACGATTTCAATATGAAAATTCAGAATGTGGAATGTATAGTATGTATTTTATAATTCGCATGTTAATGGGTGATCATTTTCAAGGATTTACACGAAAAGCGCCCCCGGATTCTTTTATGCTTGAGCTGCGCGATTGGTTATTCTCAACGTAATATATCTATTATGTTAGATGGCAGATACTTTTTTTAGTCCTAAAAATGAATCAATGTTGAGTAGAATTCTTTATTCAGATTTTCAACGCCGCACTGCTGGCGATTTATCGACAAAACAAAAGGAACGTTTGTTGAAAACGGTTCATCACTATATGGAAGAGGTATATGAAAAGAATACAGGGGAAAGTGTACAAGATATGAATAAAGAAGTACTTGGTCTTGTTGTATCTGATTATACTTCATATTTACGTCGTCAAGTAATACAAAATGAATCACCAATGGAAGATCGTCTAAAAGAAGATATAGGAAGTCGTTTTAATACTTTACAAAATGAACGTGTTGAACAAAAGGCGCTTATGCCTCCAGTTCCCGATTTCCGTATTGCATATGATGATGAAGAGCTACCTGCAATAGCTTTATATGAAAAAGCTAAAAAACACCGTGAATCTGAAGTACTTGGTGGAACATATATCAAAGATCTACCACAACCACAGCAAGAGGCAAAAGTAGAATCTGGCATTGCAGTAGCAAATCCTACACTCATTGTTGCTGAAGCTCCACGTATAAGACCATCACTACCTCAAGACAATATTATTCCACAAGATGATATATTATCTTATAAGGAAAATGAATATAATTTAGTTGTTTACTCTGCAGATCGTGATTGGTATAATAATAAAAGGGAAAATCGTTATAATTTCTCAATAACATTTAATCCTGCAAATAATGGACCAGGTTTTAAATTCTCACCATCTGCAAATATTAAGTTTCACAATATTGTGCGAATTGAAATGGTAAAAGCAGTTGTGCCAAATGAATCAGTGGACGTGCTAATACAAAACTCTACAGCAGCTGGAACAAATGTGGCGTTTGCATCAGCAACAACTACTTCATTAAATATACTTACATTGCCTGGTATTGCATTACATATTGATGAACTTGAATCAAATGTTTACGGAACAGATGATACTTTAGAAAGAGCATTTGCCATGCTACAATATGATTCTCAATGGTCTGCAGAAACAGCATCACCAAATCCTGGATTTTTAGCAATGATTCCAAAATTCTTAAAATGCCAGCGTGTATATTATCCTACACCTCTTGCAACACTATCTAAAATGTCTATTCAACTACAAAGACCAAATGGAGCCCTTGTAAGTGATGTACTTGATACACTTGATATTAGTGGTATATTTGCATCTAGTGCGACTTTACCAACTGGTCTATCATTAGGATCAAGTAGTTATATTAGCACTGCTGCAAAAGATACAGCAAATAATTCATTATATTTTATAATCCGCACAAATACTTATTTTAGTAGATTTGCTTTTGCAAAGGGTGATAGAATACAAATTCAAGGAATAGATACTTCATTAATATCTGGTAATACAGCTGCAAAAGCAGATTGGTTAACATATATACAACAATCGAGTGGATTATTTATTGTAGCTACAGGATTTACATCTGCTGGATCTGTATTAACAGATGGTATTAATGCTGTAGGTTATGCAAATTATATTGTTGTACAATCAAGATATGCGGATCCTACAACAGGTTCTATACTTATAAGTCCTTTTGGTGGATCAAGTAGTCTAAGCCAGACACTTGAGGGTGCAATTAGAAATATTAACTTTACTGCTGCTCGCCTCATTAATTTATCAAGACAAACACAACTTACGTTCAGAATTATTACCCGCGATATGGATTCTGCAACGCGAATTCGACCAAATAATGCTTAAGAAAACCTCTATTTAAATTAATATGTGGCCAAGTGAAGTTGAAAAGGTATATATAATCTGCCATAGCGTTAAAGAAAAAGAGCGCTATGACCGACTTGTACAACATTTAGAAAAGGTTGGTATTCCTTCATCCGTGCTAGGATTTTGTGCACCATTATGGTCGGATGATTTATCAAATGAGCTTATTTTTAAAGTGTATGATCCATTTTTACCACGCCCTGTTCCCGGTCTTACATTCAAAGGGCGAGGTTTATCAAAAGGAGAAATATCACTTGGACTTAATTTTTATAGCTGTGTAAAAGATGCTGTAGAAAATCGTTATGGAAAAGTTATTATTTTAGAATCAGATATATGGCTACGAGAAGATTTTGTAAATCGTCTTAATGATTTATTAGCCGATGTAAAGACACAATCATGGGACTATATTAGTCTTGGAGAAGGTGTTGGTACACGACCTCCAGATGCATCAAAAAGTTATTATAGTGTTACAAAAGCATATGTTCCTCCTCATCAATGTGTATATCGTTGTACTGATTCTATGATGTTTCAATTAAGTTATTTAGAAAAATTACAAGCTACATTTATTCCTTTTCGTGAAATTATAGATTGGGAACTTAACTATCAACATTTACTTCATAATTCAAAAGCACTTTGGGCAGATCCTCCATTAGCAGAACAAGGAACATGTTTTCATCGCTATATTAGTAGTCTTCCTGCTTAATAGAATGAGTACACGAAAAAAAGGTGGACGTTTTATTGGGCAAGGAACATATGGATGTGTATTTGGTAGCCCACCGTTACAATGTAAAGGTAAAACACGATCTACAAGTAAAGTCATATCAAAATTATTAGATACTTATTCAGCAAATGATGAATATACAGATGGATTAGTATGGAAAAAAATTGATCCAGAGCAAAATTTTTCAATATGGGCATCGCAAATATGCAGATTTGACGCTAAAGATGTAGTACCGTCAGATCAACCAGAATTATGTACATCAGAATCAGTAAAATCAGTTATAAATGGTACATATAGCGGTAGACTTATATTTTATAACTACGGTGGAATAGATCTTTCAAAATTAAAACCAAAATCAATAAATTATATATCTATAATTTATGCCTTTTATAAATTATTAGGTGGATTTGTAATTGCGCATGAAAACAATATTGCGCATATGGATGTAAAAGAACCAAATATTGTATGTGATTTGTCATCTAATAGTATTGTATTACGTTTAATTGATTTTGGTTTATGCATTGATACAAGTACTATATTATCATACAGTGATACACGTCTTAATATATATACATCACCCTACTTATATTGGCCTTTTGAGCTTCAATGTTTAAAGCCTGTAAGTCTAGAAAAGAAGTATGCAGATTTTTGTGAATCTGTAAAATATCATCCTAAATATTTTCCAGCAAGATCATATGCAAATGAATCTGGAGACCCATATCCATATGATGAATTTAAAGGTTATGTTGCAGATGCAAGAAAATTCGATTTTAAAAGATTGTTAACAGGTGTGGATGTATATTCCTTAGGATTAATTCTTACTAGAATTGTACATATTATGTTCCATCATAGGATGGATAGAAAGAATAATGTTATTGTTGATGGAGTACCAGATCCCTCAACATGGCATATAAATGTTATTGCACATATAACAAGACCACTCTTACATTTAGCACTAAAGATGGTAGAACGTAACCCTACGAATCGTATAACAGTGAGGGAAGCAAAGACTGAATTTAAAAAGATTATTCCACACTTAACAACGTATCTTTTACAAAAAGATGTGCACGTAGGTTTACGTGGAATGAATATTTTAGGACTTGAGCCAAAATATAAGAATATTCCAACACCTGTGCTACCATTAACACCCAGTTTAGGAAAAGCAGAGCTAGATAAGTTATTTGAAGAACATTCATTAAATAAAGAAACTTTAAAACGTATATATGCAAGTACTTCTAGATTTCCAAATGAAGAATCAGAATTAGTTAAAATTGCACGAACTCTTGGTTCAAGAAAATCATTTATTGGTAAAACAAAAATTTCCGTAGTAAATGATATAATAAAAAAGGGGGAAAAGAAAGGACTAAATCTTAAATTCTAAGATTAATGTAGAACCATGAAAAGGAAGAGTAGAGCAAATAGCAAGGCTGCGCGTAAAGAAAGAAGAAAGACACAAAAGAAATCTCAATCTGAAAAATTGCTTAGTTCCAGAGGTGTAATTCATGTAGACCCGGCAGTTAATCGAAATATGTTCTTTGGTGATGAAATCCTTCCATCAAAAAATATGCATAGTCGCAGAAGTTCTATATTTATTGATCCTGATGTTGCAAGAGATATGTTTTTTACTCATGAAATCCTTCCATCAAAAAATATGCATAGTCGCAGAAGTCCTATATTTATTGATCCTGATGTTGCAAGAGATATGTTTTTTACTGATGAAATCCTTCCATCAAAAAATATGCATAGTCATGGAACTACAAATTTATTTATAATAGATCCTGAAGTTGCAAGAAAAATCATGTCAAATAAATACTAAATGAATATTATTGGTGGAACCGGTTTACCATCTTTAGAAGCCATATTGCCAATCGCTTTATGTGTATCATCCTCCGCATATACAGTGTAGCTATCACCAACTGCCTCAATTATATATATAATACCTTTATAACGTATTTTTAAAAGTTTTCGTTCTTCAACTTGATACATTGATGATGACTCTCGTATATCAGTAATTAAATCTGGATGATATAAGAAATCACCTACATTCCCTGGTAAACGTAGACAACGAAATGTTCCATCTTTATTTTCTTCATAATTCAATGCACAATCTACAGCAGCAGATTTCATAATTGTTTCTAATTCATTTATAATCTGCTTTTTTCGTTCACTAATAATGTATAATCGTTCATCACTTGTTAATACATATGTGCTAGCTCCTTCAGGGATTGGCACATGCGCTTCTAATGCCTCTTTACGTTCTAATGAATCTTTGTTTCTAACAGTTTCATCAATTCTTAACGGACCTACTTTTGCTAATTGTGCATCAGGACCAAATACTGTTATGTATGTATAACATGAAACATTTCTGTCTTTTTCATTTAAATCTAAATGAGAACCAATACGAATTGCACGTCCCTTAACTTGTTTTAAACGTACATCATTCCAATATGGTTCCATAATATGTACTGCTCGTACATTCTTTAATGATAAACCTTCAGCACCAGCACTTGTAATACAAAATACTCTACATATCTGACCACGGCGGTTATCGTTATTTTCAAACCCAGATTCTAATAGTACATTTTTAATATTTGATGGAAGTTCATTAAAATTTGCATTAAATACATCAAGAGCTAATCTTCGAATTTCCTCTTTTTCAGCACCTGAAAAGGTTATATAACGTGGCTGTAGAGTGCCTTTTTTTAAGGATTCTTCAGTAGCCTTAGAGAATTGAAATCCAGTAGATGTTGCTTCAATTTCAATAGGAGCATATCCATTTGCATCCATTACTAAACGGAAAATGCCAATACCTTCCATATCTAAGAATTGGGAATACACTAAACTACTACCTGGTGCATTTTGAATATTTAATAAGATTGTTGCATACTTCGGTGATATTAAACGAAGACCTTCCGCATTATCTAATCGTAAACTATCACCTGCTAAATCAATTAAACATTTCTTTGCTCGTTCAATTGCTGTCCTATAATTTTCACCTACTCTTTGGCCGGCTTTGCAATCACTAATTTGTTTTGTTTTCTTTGCAGCAACAATATCTTTTAAAGACTTTAATTTAGTCTTTGGTTCTAAAGCTACTTGTGTAAAAAGTGGTTCTTCAGCATCTTCTAATTCTTCAACTACTCCTTCATCAACATCAATAGCATTTTCTTCATGCTCTACAGATTGGGCATTTGCATCCTCTGAATCCTGTAGTTCTGGAAACTCATCATCATTTTCAGCAATTGTATCAATAATATCCTTTGTATCAGGTGCTTCCATATTTTTATCCTGAATATTGTTTGCTCGTGGTCTCTTTACTTGTGGAGGAAATGCAAAGTTGCACACTTGTCGTGAAGTCATACGATAACTTGTAGAATTCTTCAGCCCCGCAATTTCATATACCTCTGACCATAGTGCACCTAGACCACCCGAAGCCTTTTTGTTTTTATCCTTAGCAACTTCTTCACTACGTGCTGCTATATATAGTTTTTGTTGATATTCTGACATTGGTACACGTACAACAATATCCTTTTTAACTGTTGGCATACGGTCTTGACGAGCACCCTTGTAATAAGATACTAATCCTGATAAACGTTTTAACAGTACTACATTATTTTTAAGTAGACCTTTTGTATTATCTATAAAAACACTACTAAACTCTTCACCAAATGGTGGCAGTAGTGGTAATGCATTTAAGGCTAGTGCTTGAGAAATTTTATATCCCTTTGCTGTTAACTTTTCTTTTATATCAGCTACTATTTCCTCTTTTGTATGCATTGGTTCAGCAGGATCTAGTCGGCGTACTCCTATTTCATTTGATATCTTAATAATTCCTTCTGGTAATAAACTACATACTATTCTTATTCCACCACCAGCTCTATCAGGTTCTACGCGCACAAAATCAATATATTCATACTCATATAAAAATGCTTTAATGCGATCTTCCATTTCAGTTCCTGAGACACCTATAACACCTTCAATAATTGGTATATATCCATGTAGTATATTGGATAATATACCAAGTTCTTCAGGAAAATTAATTAATGGAGTTCCTGATAACCCAATAATTTTTGAATTTTTAGCTTGTAGCATTAATCTGTAAAAAAGATATCCACGTTTATAATTTCTGCTTGTTTCACAAAGACTTGGTTTCCATGTACCAGTTCCAACAGTTTCAATACTAATCTTACGCTTTACACCTTTTAATTCAGATAAATATGGTTCAATTGTTCCTTGCATTAATCTTACAAGATTGTGAATTTCATCAACAACAATAACAGCATTATCAAAAAAGGTAGAGTCATTGCATGCAATATCTTTTAATTGATGTGCAAGAATACCATTATAGTTGATAAATCTTATTCGTCCTGTAGGATTCTTGATTTTATCATAAACTAATATAGAAATTATTTGTGCACGAATTTCAGTTTGCTGATCGGATGTTAAAGATTTATAATTGGGTTCTGGTATATCAAAATCTGGAACCCATATTTGCTTTGCTGTTTTCAAATGTCTTTCAGATACATTTAATACTTCAGTAGCAAATGTTCTATGCAGTATATTATCTTTATCAAGAGGTACCCAATGATTTTGTAGCCGGAAATGACGGAATCCACAGAATGTAATCTCTTTTAAAAAGTTTTTACGTAAACTAAATGGTGTCATAACAATGATCTTTTTATGCGCAGTTGAAAACAATGCTTCAGATGCTGCAATAGCTGTACACGTTTTACCAGAACCAAGACCGTGGTACACAAGTATACCTCTATACGGCGATGATTGTCTTATATACTCACGTACAAATTTTTGATAAGGATATTTATCACCAGAAGCCATATCTGCATCTTGACCTGGTCTTAATGTAAATGCATCATATGTTTCTTTAATAAAGTGTGCAAACCCTCGTCTTGATTCAGGAACATATGTTGAGCGAACCTTTTCTTCATAAGGATTACCTTGATCTTCTAACATTATTAAACTTTCTAAACGATCTAAGTCATCGTCAAACTCTAAAGATTCAGATACATCCTCCAGATCTTCTTTTTTTTCCTTAAAAACAGTATTTATTGGTTTTTTCTTTTCCACATCTTTTATAATTGATTCTGTCTTTACGATTGGTTGAGTTGAAACTTCTTTTTTTTCAGGTTTTGCAAACATTGTTCTTATTGCTGTTGTCATGACACCAGGCTTTTTATCTAGTAGTTCTTCATCTGGTTTTGGCATGTCTCGCAGCTCAAATGGAGCCATTTGTACTGGAACTTTTTTACCTTTAAATGTAAACCCTCTAGATCTATCAGACATCTAATTATCCGTAGAAACTAATTTCTTCAATACTTCCAACGCTAATCTACTTGCATCTTGTTCTGCAACTTTCTTATTTTTTGCAGAAGACTTTGCTAATACATTTCCCGAAATATCTAACACCCCGATTGTAAATAACCTATCATGAGTTGGACCTTCTTCATGTAATACTTTATATTGAGGGGGGACATGGTACTGTGCTTGATATAAACGTAGAATCTGATCTTTATAGTTTGTATTATTTGTAATAATAGATACAAAATCCACATGTTTTTCAATAACACTTACAACAAATTGTTGCGCTGCTTCAAATCCAACACCTCGCCCACCATAACTATAATATATTGCACCTACCCATGCTTCAAATAAACTTCCTAATAGTCTCAAATTATGCCGACCGTTGCATACTTCTTCTTGATGTCTGCTCATGATTAAATAAGGATGTAGACCTACTTTTGATGTTAATAAACCTAGATTATCATTATTTACAATTGCTGTACGAACTCCTGTAAGAAATCCCTCACCTTGACCACCGTACCGCTGTTTTAAATAATCAGCAACAATCCCACTTAGTAAACCATCACCAACATGCTCTAACTCTTCATTATCACCAATCTGTAATGGTAAACAGTGTTCCGGTTTTTCTACAAGAATCATTGGTTCCGATTGCTTTGCCCATTCATCTGCTTTATTTTTATAACTTGTATGTACACATGCTTGTTGAAATAAAGAAATATCTTGATTGATTTTCTTTAATCCATATGACTTTAAGATAATTGATACATCTTTGTATTGAATAAGACGATTCTTTGTATTCCAAGGATTACATACTTTGGAAACACTCATGCTTAATCTTATAATTATACTACGTCTTATAATTTTAAACCGTTTTTTCTAATATACTAGTAATGTCTACTGATATGTTTGACACAAGCGGATTTGTACCAGGTGACTTTGGTCCTCCTCAAAATAGTGCTCAACCTCGCTCATCTAGCTTATCTAGCTTATCAGGTTCAGTAGAGAATCCTCTTGTTCCAGTTAGTCGATTTAGCTCATCTAGCTTATCAGGTTCTCAAGGAGCTATTGCAGTTCCACAAGGTTCACAAAGTTCAGTTGTTACTGTTGGTAGAGAGTTGTTGGAAGTTCAAAAAGAGATATCTCAGATAAATAATGCTGCTGGTCTTCCTCATACAACGGCTAATATAACACCTGACACTTCTTTTGACACTGTTGCAAAAGCAAGAAGAAAAACTCCATTATTTGAACATATAACAAAATTTACTATTGCTAAAAAACCTTTTATTCTTGAAGATATTAAGACAAATATTTTAGGTAATATACAAGACTTTGATGAAAATATAGAACTTCTACGACGTGTATTTCAAGATGCATATCCAATAACTAGTAATAATGGTCTACCAAAAGCACCCGCAGATGAAAGACAAAAAGATAACTTAATTGAAATCCTAACAAATTATTTAAAAAATCTAAGAAGTAATCTAGTAAAGAAATTACAGTTAGAAGGTGATTCTATAATACTAAGGCAAAATATTGAACATGCACAAGGTATTAGACAATTAATTGAACATTTTAATACTACAACCTCAAAATTTCCCTACGATAAATTTGATCAATACTTAGATAATCAAGGATCTTTTGATTCAACAGAAGATATTGAATCTACAATAAAAGATATTGAGGCTGGAGCGGGAAATGAAAAAAAGGTACGAAATTTATTACGAAAGTTTGCAAAAGAATATATTGATTATCCAAATAACAGAAGTTATGTATTAACAATGCCTGGAATTGCAAGTAATGATGTATTTGAAGATTTAGATATGACTACTATTAGGGGTGCTTCACCTACACTAGCAAATTTAATAAGGTTGTTGTTAGGGGATATGGATGCTGTTGATTTCACACCTACTATTAATCGTATGAGTGGGGTTATCAATGGTTTAATGCCAGGAGGAGGTAAAGCTAAAGATCATGAAACAGAAATAAATAGACTATTTGATTCATTGCTAGCTAAATATAGAGCTTTAGAAGCAAAAAAGATACAGTGTGATACTGATTTAGCTGCTGCTACTGCTGCTGCTGCTAGTAGTATTAGTGGTACTGCTCCTACTGGTAGTCCTACTGCTGGTACTGCTGCATTAGAAGAAGCAACTGCTGAAGCTAAATTAACCACCGCAAAAGCTGAAGCCGCGGCAGAAGAAGCACTAGCACTAGCTGATACAGTAAATGGTATGATAACTGAAATAGAAAGAACATCAATAGCTCAAGCACAAGCGGCGGCACAAACAGCAGCAGCTGCAGAAATAGATCAAAGAAATGAACAGCTACGTATAGCAAATGAAGGCAGAACTAGAGCAGAGGCAGCAGCTGCTGCAGCATTGGAAGCAGAAGCTAGAGCAAAAAATGAATTAAATGTCGCAAAGGCTAGAGAAGAAGCTGCATTAGCAGAAGCGAAAGAAGCAACTAGAAGAGCTGAAGAAGCAACTAATAGAGCTAATCAAACAGAGGCTGATGCAAGACAGCAATTAGAGAAAGCTCTTCGTAATGGTTCTGGACAAGTTATAAACATTGAAGTAGTGGAAAGTCTAAGAGAAAAAGCAGCAGCAGCAACAGCAGAAGCGAGGTCAGCAGTAGAAAATGCAAATCAAGCAGCTACAGCTAAAGAAACAGCAGAAGCAGCAGTAGCAGCAGCAAGAGCAGAAGCAGCAGCAGCAACAGCAGCAGCAGCTGCCGCAACAGCAGAAGCAAGGGAAGTAGCAGCAGCTAGAGACGCGGCAGTAGCAGAAAGAAATGCAGCAGTAACAGCTAGAGACGCGGCAGTAACAGCTAGAGACGCGGCAGTAGCAGCAGCAGCAGCAGAAAAAAGCAATCAAGTAGCTTTATTAATAGCTGCAAATGAGGCAAAAGATAAAGCTGAGGCAGCAAGGGAAGAAGCAGAGACAGCAAAAGGTATAGCAAAGACAGCAGAAGGTATAGCTGAGGCAGCAAGGGAAGAAGCAGAGAAAGCAAGGAGGGAAGCTGAGGCAGCACGTGCTAGAGCTGAGGAAGCAACTAGACTAGTAACAGCTCAAGCTGCAGAAGCAGCAGCAGCAGCGTCAGTAGCAGCAGCAAATGAATTAAAAAACTATACAGATTTTATACTAGATATAACACGTATAATACCTTATAATGATCCAACCAATCTTTCTGCAATTAAAGAAAAGATTAAAGATACATTTAAAGAATCAGCTGATTCGGATAATTTAATACAGAGTTTAATAGATACATTATCAATTGATTTTAATGAAATGGAAGAGCCTTCTGAAATAAAAAAAGCCATATTAAGTAAAACAGCAGATTTAAAATCTGAGTATACACGATTCATAAAAGATTTAATTAGGGATTTGGGTTTAGGAAACAATGCTACACCAGAAAATATAAAGCGTGAGGTTGTATCATTAAAAAAAAGCCTACAAGGTGTATATAATGCAAGAGATAGAAGAATAGAAGCAACTGAAGAAAGACCAAGTGCAGCTGTAGAGGAAGCGGGACGCATGGCAGAAAATGAAATGAGAGCAGTAATAGAAAAAGCTGGGAGAAGATGGGATGCTACTCATAGCCAAAGGAGGCCTCCTCGTCCAGTTTTGACTGCAGAACAAATATATAATGAATTAAAAAGTTCAAGTGCAGCTAGTCGTGGATCTAGACCTACTGGCGGAGCAAAACAAAAACAAAACCAAAAACAATCACTAGATGACTATGTATTAAAAATTATGAATAATGATTTGGATAAACCATTAAAAAATAACAACCCTATTGTATCATTACTAAAAGCATTTAATGGCAACATACAACGTTGTAATGAAGAGTATATTTTTGAACAATTTCTTTCTAAAAATCTAGAACTCTTTGATTCCGATGTTGGTAAAGAGTTTTATAAATTAGCACTTCCATTAATTCCTAAAGATAGTTATGACTTTGCAGAAAGTTGCATAAAACTCTTTAGAATATGCAGAAAGTTAAAAGCACAGAAAAAACAAAAAGATATTGATGTAGTATACTTGGCTACATCAAAATATAATGTACTTGTTGATACATTACAGCAGTATGAAGTAGATCTATATACATTAGCACAAAAAGTATTTCCAATAGATGTTTCAATATCTATTATTTTTAAAGAAGGTAAGGTTTACATGCATCCTCCAACAGATTCATATACTGAAACATATGTATATAAAGATAAAGTATTTAGTGAAGAAAATTATGAATTTAATAACGAATATTATCCATTAAATGATTCAATACTATATTTATTATTTGTAATTGGATCTTACAAGGCTTTTGAAAAAAATATATCCACAAAAAGATTAAAAGAATGTGCAAAGAAATTACGAAAATATTCACGAAAACATAAGTTCAAAGTATATAAATCTGTTAAAGGATTGCTAGAAGCAAGAAAAAAACAACCTACATTAGATGAGTAGTAAATATGAAATAAATATTGCTTTAAAAGCAAAATACGCATTTTATTCAACGCTTATTTTTTTCTTAATTGCAAATCCTGAAACATATATTCTTACCCAAGGATTCTTTGGTAGATTCTTTACAATTGCAGGAACTAGTGGTTGTCCAACATCACTTGGTTTCTTTTTTCATACAATATTATTCTTTTTAGCTCTATGGGGAATCATGCTTTTTCCACGTGATCCATGATCCTTTTTAGCTCTTGCATATGGCTAGATCCATAGTGTAATTCCGGTGCTCGTTCCTTAGTTATATACATATATGATAAGCTATATGATTCAGATAAAGTATAACCTTTTGCCATACATGTAGCATACAATGAAGCTGCTTGAAAATATTCTTTTTTATCCCATGACCTATCTCCATACATTGTATCATAATTATATATTTTACCATATCGGAACACCGGTATCATTCTAAGTATAATTCTTGCGTCTTATTTAAACTATATAATCTATAGATTAGTATAGTATGAATTGGAAGCTTGTTGCAATTGTTTTAGCTACTCTTGCAGTAATTGCAGGTGTTGCATATGCATTTAATCATTATTACGGATCAAAGTCTCAGGGTTTCCAGAATCCTACACTATCAGCATCCCCTCCATCAGCCCCCACATTTACAATGTGCCACGCTGAGTGGTGTGGACACTGTAAGACTGCAATGCCTGATTTTGACACCTTTTCTGCAGATGGTAAAGTAGTAATTAACGGTCAAGATGTAGTGCTACGTAAGCTAGAAGCTACATCCAATGCTGATGAACTGAAGAGTCTACCTGTAAGAGGATATCCCACATTTATTTTACAAACCACTGATGGAAAGATTGCAGAGTACAGAGGTCCCCGCACTCCTGAAGGATATCTTGCATTCTTAAATGAGAGCCTTGGTGTAGCTAGTAGTTAAATTAAAAAATTGATACACAAATCCATAAAAATCATGTAGTACAAGTATGGATCAAGATTGGACCACCGTTACACTAAAAAAGAAGATTCGCCCGTCTGTTCCACCTATTAAGATTAGCCCCGCAACAAGTGCACTGCGTAAGTTAGAAGATCCTGATATTTATATAAAACCAAAAGTATTATCTCACGACTCAAAGCAACTTATTGTAGCATATCGTATTGAACATAAACTATCCCAGTGTGACTTGGATAATCGATGTTCTTTTCCAAAAAATACTATTCAACAGATTGAGGCATCAAAGCGACCTCCATCCAATTCTGAACTCCAAATGCTAAATCGTCTACTAAAAACACCATTAAAGCTAAATTGATCGCCTTCTTTCTACACATAAAGATTTAAGAGTTAAAAAATCTTTAACAGCCTGTGCACCATCATTAATTAATTTTTTTCTTCCAATTATATCTATATTAAAATTTAATATCTCAGTTTCAGATGATGGTATTACTATTGTATTTTTTTTATTTGATTCTAATGCTAGTTTACGTTTTGTAATACTATAACTCATATACACTTGCATAAAATAATCATACACCGAATTAATATTTTTTGCAATATTTATATCTTCAGAAACGGTTAATCCTAATGTATTTCTTTGTTTAGCAGAATCTAGTATATATAATGGATAATTTGCAATTAATCCTCCATCAGATAAGTAATGATTTGAATAGGGATCTTTTAGTGGAATAAAATAACCTGGTATACACATAGAACATCTTAAGCCAAATACGATTGGTACGCTAGGTGTTTCAGTGTGACTAAACTCTTTTAGCATACATGTATTTAGATCAGTTGCATAACAGCGAAAATATAATTGTGGTCTTAAATTATAGATTTGTAAAAAGGTTATATCTTGTGATAAGCCTTTGTATTTTAATAGCAAATGTATTAACTTTTCTAACTGTTTACCATCATCAACACCATATGTTGATAAAAAATTTATTAAATTATCTGGATCTACATTTTGTATATTTGAAAATTCAAACTCTAAAATAAATTTATGGAGTTCTGTAATAGTATATCCAATACACAATCCAAATGAAATAAATGCTCCCGCACTTACACCAATATATTCTTTTACATTATTTAAATAATTATGCTTTTCTAGCTCCAATAATGCTCCAATATGTGATAAACATCTTATACCTCCCCCACTTAATACTATAGTACGTGGTGGTATATGCTTCATTAATTTAACGTATTAGTTTAATAATTATTTTTTTTCGCATTTATGTTGCACGTACTCTAAACATTTGACTTTCTCGTGTTGCTATATTATTTTGATTTCTAAAATCATTTATGTTAAAGCCACCGCGATTTTCATTTACATGTGGTCTTATTGGACTGACCTGTTCTAAGAGTTCAAAAATATATCTATGAGTTCCTGTAGGTGGTGCCGGTCCAGCATAAGGTACAATTACCTCACCTTTTGATATATCACCATTTGGTATATTTACTACAAGATAATGTAGCCATGCGGGAACACTTGAATCTGGATCGTACAGCACAACTGTTGCATAATGTATATCTGATGGCAGTGTAAAACTTGGTTGCTGTCGTGTTGCTTCTCGTGTTGAAACTGTATTTGTGGAAACAGCAAATGTCGGATATCCAATGCGCATATTTGAACCTCCCTTCTTACGTCTGCGAGTTTTTTTTCGTTGTCTTCTTTGTCTTCTACTATTCATCTAAATAGCATGTATGTTTTTTGCCGTAATGAATCCTAATACTCCTGTTAAACCTGCACTTGATAACCCATCAATCCAAGGTATTTCACCTTTTTTATAACGGTCAACAAATGCTGCAGCAGATACACTTAACAGTGTTAATATTAGACCAAAATCTGCTAATGTAACTAAGGTTCCTACATTATTTATTAAAATTATTAGTGCTACACTACAAGCAATTGTATAAATACTATTTTTAGATATATCTTCTATTTTTTTACCACTTATACTATTGTAATAACGAATTGTGCCTAAAAAGTTTAAAAATACGGTTGATGTCATTAATACTAGCGCTGCATATTTTACCACTGTAGCTACACTTGTATTAAAAGCTTCAGCATATAATATTGATATTATATTATTAATATCGATCTTTGAAAAATCTTTTATATAGACTAATGCAGCAAGAGTTACGCCAGCAGTAAGTGCAAACGAAGAAGCAATACTCATATAAAATGATGCATCTACATCTTTTGGTTTAGTTGCTTCTTCAGAAAACTTAATAAGAGTATCATGGCCGGCTAAGATAAAAAAGAAATATAAGAATGATTCATATAGGTTAATATCTGTTGTTCCTAAACTTACTTCACTAGGCATATGTATTACACCGAGATATGATATAAATCCAAGAATTGCAATAATTCCACATGAAAATAAATTAATAATGGATGTATTAATATCTAATTTTTGAAATGCTCCAACTGTCATAACTGCTAGAATTGCTGTTGCAAATGCTATTTGTATATACCAACTACTATTTGGTAGCAAGAGTTTTGAAGATAGTACAAGTACAACCGCTACAGATATTATATTATATCCTAGTACAGTGATATTTGATAATACTTTTGCTTGTGGACCAAAGACATCTGATACTAAGCGTGTTTCAGAATCATTTTTCTTATATCTATCATGGGCGTAGCTGTAAGAATAAGCAGATCCAACAAATAAGGTACCTGATACAGCTAATGCAATAGGAAAATAGTCTTTACCCGATATCATTGCATTACCAATTAAGTTAAATCCACCAGATCCTAAAATACTACTTATTCCAAATAAGATTAAGTCGGAAAGACTAAGTCTATTCATCTCTATATTGTTTCGGTATGTTCTACAGATGGATGTACAACCACCAAAATTGCAACCACAGCATTTATATGAAAAACGTGAAAAACGAGATAAAGCTAGATTAAAGTCATATAATCAATTACTAGAACAGATTCAGCATCGAATCTTTACTACATCTCAATTACCAGGTAGTCCTGCCCATTTGTTATATACTGTTCCTCCCTTTGTAATAGGACTTCCTCATTTTGACTTAGAGGATTGTATTATATATATAGTGTTTCATTTAAGGCATAATGGGTTTGAGGTACGATTCACATACCCAAACCTATTATATATTTCATGGTCATCTTATGAAAAAGAATACTTTCTAAAAAAAAATCCAATTGTTCAAGCAATGGTTCCTCCAACAGCTCCGACACCAAAGAAATCTGGAAAACAACTTCCTAGTGCACCACCTATTCAAAATCCTTATACTGAAACAATAACAGTAGCACCAGTAAGATCAGCAAATGATTATGCACCACCAAATTCATTTTTAGATACACTACAAAAGCCACAGCATCAAATAAAAGATGGTGTTTCTGGTGCTGGAAATATTGTAGCAGATTTATGGAAATTTATATAAAATCTAACATTATAGTATAAATGTCTTCCTTAACAAATGTATCTGCTTATGCTGCAAGCGGACATCCTCGCAAAGAGTATATAACTACATCTGCATTCAACAATGATATCTACACATACACAACTTCTCTTAACTCTAGATATGAAACTGTAGGAACTTTAAGTGTACTAGCAACTGCTACTGCAGGATTATGTCCAGCAAATCGTATATTAAGAGAAACTGGTCGTAGATTATTACCTGGCGCTAACCCCGGAATTAGCACACTATTGGTTGGTGTATACGATCAGGTTAGCGGTTTAAATGGTTTAATCGACCCCAACTCTCCTCGATTTGCCGTCTACAGTGGTGATAAATCTGTGTTTCAGGACTTTGGATATGATCCCAGCACCGGTGCACAAGACAGGGGCCCTCCCGTCTATACTACTGGATCTGTAACAGCTGGTGCGGGTCTTGTAGCCACGGCAGGTGGTTTAACTGTGTCTCAAGGTAATATTGTTGTAGGAACACCTACAACTGTTGTAGGTACTGCTACAGCTGCTACATTTAACTTAGCCACTAGTAATATATTTATACACAGCACTACAGTTACTGGTGGTGTGACTTATACAATTCAAAATAGTACAGTTGGCTGTGTATTTTATGTTATTGCAACATGTGATGGCACTCCACGTGCTATAACATGGTCTGGTGGCACATTTAATTCATCTGTTGCATCACTACCAGCTAGTTCAACAATAGTAGTAACCGTTGTGCGCACAGCTTAATACCACTGACTATGTGGGTATGTAGGTGCAAACATTCGTTCTAAACCCGGTGTATACTTTGTATAATCCCAACGATCTACACGCGTTCTAGTTCGTGTATCATAAAAGGGATCATTTGTATTTAAAAAATCTGTCGCACCTTGAGGAACTTTAATAATGGTTTCATCATGTGCATCTGTATAATCCTTAGTCTCTTCATTATCTTCAAAAACAATCTTTTCATCTTTACTACGGACACCAGTAATTTCATAAATATTGGTATCTTTTGTATGTTCTACATGTGGTATAAGACCCTTTGCATCATAAATTCTTTTTATTAAACTATAAGCATCCTCAGGACTATATGAATTTAAATCATTTGTCTCCTTTGGTACATAGGTTTGTAAAATTCTGCGTTCTTCCATTTCCAACTGTGATGTATCGGGAGGTGTTAAATTATGTTCTGTTATATTTTCATAAGGTAATAAATTATCAGAGTTATCTATATATAATGCATCTTTAGACATGTTTTCAAAATGTTCTTTTAATCCGGATTGAAATTGGCTTGATGAAGGTGGCTGAGTGGACCAATCCAAAGGATATTGAGACATTAGTTTATTACGTAAATCCTTTGATATTTCACGATCTATTTCATTTGCAAATACACTATTATATTCATAATCATCTAACTCATTTATTTGATTTGTAGCATATGGTCTTGATGCTGAATTTTCAACAGGTACACTACAATCCTTAAAGTTTTCTTGTAAATAATAACGTCCATTTACATAAACTACCAAAAATATAAATAAAGCAGCGGCTAAAATTATAAAGCCGGATGGTTTACCATTAAAAAACATAAAAGCTATATACATCAAAGCACCTAGTCCCGCTAAGCGAACAGATACATTTAAAAACTGATCTAATGGAGTAGGTGCTCTAGTATTATCCATACTTATATCTGAATAGAAAATAGAAGTTATATCTAGATGGTAAAGAAAACTAAGTCGCATAAGATTACAAAAGGTAAATTGCAGGCGCCTTTAGATATTCGTTCTAAAAAAGATATTCCGGCATTTGAGCATATGTTATCAAGTGGCCCAATGGTTATTGTATTAGTTTATGCGGATTGGTGCGGTCATTGTACTACCTACAAAAATAATGTATGGACACCTTTAAAATCTACACCGAATAAAATGGCAAACATGGCAAGTGTTCATTATGATCAATTAGATAATACTAGTTTAAGAGGTTCTAAAATTAGTGGATATCCCACTGTTATGGTTGTTGGAAATGATAAAAAACCTGCAACATTTAATGATGAATCTGGTATACCTACAAATGCAATACCTAATGCAAATGATCTAAATACAATGAGACAGTTAGTTAAGACACCAGCTAAAAGCAGTGTGAGCACATTAAGAAATACACCTGTCAATACTAACTATTCAGCAACACCAAGTAATACAAACTATTCAGCAACACCACGTAATACAAACTATTCAGCAACACCACGCAGAAGAAATTTGCCAGATATGGATGCCCCTGTACCTACACAATATATGACACCTCCTGATATATCATTAAATACGGAACTAAAAAATTCATCATACGAGCCGTATAATACAGATAGACCAACCTCTGAAGATATGCAATTTGTGCAACAGCCCAGTATTGAAGAAACACAGCAGCAGCAGCCTTTTGAAGAAGAAACACAGCAGCAGCAGCCTTTTGAAGAAGAAACACAGCAGCAGCCTTTTGAAGAAGAAGAGCAGCCGCCTTTTGAAGAGGATGTACCAATTTCAATGGATACGATTCCTATGAATAGTGAAGACAGATCGATTGATAGTAGACCAATGACGCGTCAACCAATGAATAGTACACCAATGAATACTCAACCAATGACTCGTCAACAAATTGATACTCAACCAATGACTAGTACACCAATGACTAGTACACCAGAGCAAATGAATACTCGGAGAAATTTAAATACTCCTCCAACAAATGAACCACCATTAGTTGATGCAACACTACCATATTCTGAAACTGAACCTAGAGCTGCTAGGACATCAGGCTTAAATTTTAATACACCAAGACGTGATATAACTACACCATCTAATTTAGGCATTGATGTTATAGAAACACCTGTATCTCAAAATAGAAGAAATTCAATGAAAGATAAGACTCAAGGTGCAACACCAATATTAGAAGGGGGGTCATTATATAGAAAGCTACACTCTATTAAAAAACGAAAGTCTCGAAGGGTGCGTAAAACAAAAAAAATTGTTAAGCGGAAGTAATGTTAAAATATAACACAATGGTCTTCTTTCAAATTCTTGATGTATATTCTCAGGACCAATACGTTTCTCATGCAACAGCAAATACAAAGCAAGTATTGTTAGAAAAATATGTTGAGGATCTTGATGAGCGGCCCTCTAAAGCAAAGGAAACAATATATAAAAAATATGAGATGTTGATTCATCTGTTTGGTAAGACTGAAGATGGCAATTCAATCCATGTATCTGTTGAGGGATTTATGCCTTACTTTTATGTAGAACTTCCTGATGCGTTTCGTAAAACACAAGAGGATTTTATTTCAGCATTTAAGAAAAAGGTACCAAAAAATCTTTATGAAGCTACAGATGTATCCTATGTACTAAAAGAAAAGCTCTATGGTTACACGGCAAAGAAAATGTTTCATTTTATGAAATTATCTATTGGTTCTATTAAAGGATTTCGTGCACTAAAAAACTGCTTTCTAAACCAAAAGAATGAAGCTAACTTTAAAATGGGTGGACACGTCTGTAAAGTATATGAGGCAAATCTCGATCCAATGCTCCGTTTCTTTCATCTTCAAAATATTCAGCCATGTGGTTGGGTGTCTATTGACACTGAATATGCTGAAGAGCTTGATGTATACTGGACTGACGTTGTGCATTATAGTAAAGCATCCAAGGTTGCACCATTTTGTGTAGGGTTTTGGGATATTGAGTGTTATAGTTCTAATGGCGACTTTCCGCTAGCAAAAAAGAATTACACAAAGATAGCAAACCAGTTATTTACAGAAGCAAAAGATGCAAAAACCTGCACACAATTACTACTAGATGCATTAAACAAAGTTCAAGGTCCTATTGATACTATTGAACTAAAAAAGAAGATAAATTCAGAAAATATTATTATGAAAGATGCATTTCAAAAGCAGTTAACAGAAGTATTTGAAAGTCTAAATATGGAACTCTTGATTAAGCTTCTAAATCAGCTACCAATCGCTGGAGATCCAGTTATTCAGATTGGTATTGTCTTGACAGATGGCTCAAGTGACCTAACTAAACATATCTTTGTATATGGTTCTTGCGATGCTATTGAAGATACAACTGTACATACTTATGAGAGTGAGTCTGCAATGATTCTTGGTTTTCTAGAACTATTAAATAGTGTAGCACCAGATATAATGATCGGCTATAACGTATTTGGTTTTGATGAGCGCTATCTATATGAGCGTATGGAAGAATTAGGTTTAACACAGCATAGTCTATTTCAAAGTTTATCTCGTATTGAAAATATTCCTGTTGAGTTGCAAAAGAAGTTTCTATCCTCTTCAGCGCTCGGTGATAATAATCTATACTTGTGGACAACAACTGGTCGTCTGCATATTGATTTATACTTTTATATTAAACGTATTGAAAATCTAGCTTCCTACAAACTAGATGATGTATGTCTACACTATATGAGTGGTAAACTAAAAGAAATTGACATTTCTAACTCTGAAACATGGTCATTGAAGACCGGTGATACAAAGGATGCTGAAGTAGGAAAGTATATTGTACTGCTTGATGAGATTGGTGATACAATTGTAGAAAAACAAAAGATTGTAGGCATATCAAAAAATAGTATAATACTTACTGCACCAAAAGAATCTTTTACCTCAATGGATCTATCAACAGTAGTCCAGTGGGCTATTGTAAAAGATGATGTGTCTCCTGCAGAGATTTTCAGACTTCATGCAAATGGGGGATCTTCTGGGCGAGCTATTGTTGCAAATTATTGTATTCAAGATTGTGTACTTGTGTATAAATTATATAAAAAGTTAGATGTATTTAATAATGCAATGGCTATGGCAAATACGTGCTCTGTTCCAGTGAGCTATATCTTTACGCGGGGTCAAGGAATCAAATGCGAATCTCTGATTTTCAAGGAATGTGCTCTTCGTAATCAACTTATTGAGACACTTGTAAATCCTACAGATAAACTCGATGATGATTATGTAGATGAATCCTATGAAGGTGCAATTGTGTTGGTTCCAAATCCAAACTTTTATGCAAGCTCTCCAATTGGTGTGGCAGATTTTGCATCACTATATCCGTCAACAATTTACAGTGAAAATATTAGTTATGACACACTTCTTTGGTCAAAGGATTATAGCTTAGATGGAAAATTCTTAAACTATTCATTTGGTTCTGACACTACATATCTATTGGGTAATGAACAGTATACAGATATTGAGTTTGATATCTTAGGACCAGATCCAAAAGATACTCGAAAGAAGCCTGAAAAGATTAAACTTGGTCTACGAGTGTGTCGTTATGTTCAGCATCCAGATGACAAAAAAGGTACTTTGCCAGATATTATTGCAAAACTTCTTGATGCACGAAAATCTAAGCGCAAGCTTGCTGACAAAGAGATGGATCCTTTTAAGAAAGCATTACTTGATGCAGAACAACTTGCATACAAATTAACAGCAAATTCTCTTTATGGTCAGCTAGGTTCATCGACATTTAAAGTACGTCTACAGCAACTTGCTGCATCTACTACAGCATATGGCCGTAAACAGATTATGTTTGCAAAAGATGCAATTGAAGAATTCTATGGACCAGCGGCAAAAGATCCACGATGCAGTGCAGAAATTGTATATGGCGATACAGATTCACTATTTATTAACTTTAAAGTAAAGAATGTAATAACAGGTGAACTATTGCTTGGATCAGAAGCAATATCTGCAACAATGAAGCTAACTGAAGAAGCTGGAAAGTTTGTTACGCGTTGTCTTAAAAAGCCTCATGATTTTGAGTATGATAAAGTATTTTATCCATTTATTATCTTTAGCAAGAAACGCTATGTAGGAAATAAATATGAGGGATCGCCAACATCTTTTAAACAAACATCAATGGGTATTGCAACAAAGCGACGTGATTATGCTCCTATTGTAAAAAATATATATGGTGGTGCAATTAAGATATTATTAGAGGAAAAGGATAGTGTAAAAGCATTTAACTTTGTAAGACGCATTACAAATGATCTTGTAGATGGTAAAATTAGCACTCATCAACTTACAATGAGTAAATCACTAAGATCTGAATATAAAATGGCTACTCCTCCTGCTCACAAAGTATTAGCAGAAAGAATTAAGGCACGAGATCCTGGTAATGCACCAAGTTCCGGAGATCGTCTTGAGTTTATGTATATATTACCACCTGTAGGTCAAATTGCATCTAAACTACAGGGTGAACGTGTTGAAACACCAAGTTATATCAAAATGCATAATCTTAAGATTGACACCAGGTATTATATTGAGCATCAGATTTATAATCCTATTGTTCAACTATTTGGTCTATTTGTGGAAGAGTTGCCCGGTTATAATAATACAGATAGATCATTAAGTCCAGAAGAACGTGAGGCCTATGCTGGTGATCTCTTATTTAATGATATATATGCAAAATGCGACAATCAAAAGGTACATACGTTTGCAGAAAAGTATGGATTTACTATAAGTAAGAAAGAAAAAGAAACAACAATATCAAAAGCAGCTGTACTAAAAAAACCTCTACTAAAAAAACAACAAATGGTAAATCTAAATAAACTTGATAGATTTCTAACACAAAAACCATTAAAAAAGAGTACTCCTGTATTAGAAATTGACGCATGAGTCTACATCTAGCAGTTGCAGAAAAGCTCGATAAATTTGTAGCATCATGTAATAATGATCATAGCAATAGTATGGCACGAAGAAATTTTTTATACGTTGAAGATACGAATGACTATAGTAAAGTTATAGAAGAATTTATATCAAATCATTCTATTTTTAATAATATAACAATAGTACAATTACATCCTAGTGCTGAAAATGGGTATCCGCACACAAGACCATCAAATATTATATGCATACCAAGTAATGCATCTTTTCCTAGCCTGCAATCTACACTATTTCATGAAGCAGTCCATATTCATCAAAGAAATAAAGAGGTTGAATGGTCAAAATTTTTAGGTGCTGAAGGTTGGCAAGAAGTACCTAAATCTGAAATCCCTGAGCGATGGCTTGAACGATGTCGCTATAATCCAGATACTTTTCTTCATCCCTTTTGGAAGTTTAATAAGAGATATATTCCATTACCATTATTTATACGCCCACATTCTCCAAGATTTAATGAGCTAGAGGTATGTTGGTACGATACACTTACGGGTAAATTAGAACATGTTCAGCCAGAAGAATTTAGTAAAAAATATGGTTTGAATCGTCAATCAGAACATCCATATGAAATTTATGCAGTGTTGCTAGAAAAGTATGATGTTTTAACAGAGGAGTTTTTAAATAACTATATAACTATTAGATGATCCAATTTGATTTAAAAGATATTGGGGTCATTGATAAAGAAAAACAAACTGTAGCTTTAGAATTATTCAATAGTTTATATGTTTTTAAAGAAAAACGCTGTACATTTAAAATAAATGAAACACAAATAATAGGTGGTTATGGGGTTCTAGAAGGTGCAATAAGAATTGATGCGCATGGAAAAAGCCTTTGTATTATTAAACATCCAAAAGATAAAAGCTTTTCGATTTACAATGAAGCGGTATTACAATATATATCATATATAACATTAAAAAAATATGGTCTACAATGGTGTGTAGCAAAAGTATATGATATTTTTAATAAACAATCAATTATACATTTTTCAATGCAATATATAAAAGGATGTCAATTACATACATTTTTACTAAAAAGTTTAACTCCTGAAAGAGATTTTATATATTGTCTTTTACAGCTATCAATTGCACTCTATTATTTATCAAATGATATACATCTAGATCATAGAGATTTACGTTATGCAAATGTTTTTGTTGTAGCTGAAGAAAAGAACATACATTATAGCATAGCTGGACTAGAATATACTTTAGATACGCCTTTTCATATATGTTTGCTAGATTTTGGTTTTGCATGTATTGGAAAGAATACTACAATTATTAATGCATCAGAAGGTATATTTCATTCTTCTGAACGATGTTCAAAACCTGGCAGAGATATATTTCAACTCTTATGTTCCTTATGGTCTATACAAGAAGTTAGGTATAGGATGAGTAATGAATTTCAATCAACTGTTGATTCATGGTTTACTTATAAAGATATAAATTATTCAAGTTTAGCAAAGCATATTAAAAAAGCAGATTGGAGTTATGTATTAACAAGTGAACCAATGTTTACATTTCCTCCACTACTTCCAGAAAATCTCATAAAAATATTAAATGACTTAAAAAATAAAATGTATTTAAATTAATGGCATGGTGTACAATATTAACACCACTCTTTAATGGTATTGAATATTTTAAAGAGTGTTATGATTCTGTGATAACACAGACAGATACACAATGGATATGGATAATAGGTATCAATGGTCATGGACCTACAAATCCTATATATGATCAGTTATTACAGCTATCTAATGAAAAAATTATTGTTAAAAATTATTCTACAATTGGAAAGATAGAAACATTAAATGCAATGATTGCAGAAGTTTCATCAATATATATTGCAATTTTAGATTGTGATGACGTGTGGATTCCTGAAAAGTTAGAGTTTCAAAAAAAAATATTATTACATAATCCTAAGATTGATGTATTAGGCACAGGTTGTAAATATATTGGTGATCTAGATCACTCTCCTAGTCTACCTGTTGGTCATATAACACTTGAAACACTGTTGCGCGGAACAAATCCAATAATTAACTCAAGTGTAGTGTGCAGAAAAAAAGATATAGTGTGGGATTCAAAATTTTATGGGTTAGATGATTATGATTTATGGATACGATTATCTCTAATTGGTAAAACATTATATACGGTCGCAGAACCTACTGTATATCATCGTATACATAGCACATCTGCATACAATAGTTCTGGAGCACAAGATCTAGGTGGATTAATGGATTATTATAGAGCTAAGGTTTCTGATGTAACACTTGTATCTGCATATTATCCAATTCCTTCAAAAGAAAGTATTAAAACATATATGGACTGGATAGTTCCTTTTTGGTCAAAATTAAGTTGTAATATTGTATTTTACACAGATCCAGCTTTAGTAGATTTCTTTAAAAATCTTTTACATTCTAAAGCAACTGTAATAGGTAAACCATTTCAAGAATTCAATGCATTTAAGAAATATGGTATAGACTTTTGGCAATGTGAGCTTTTAAAAGATCATGAAACAAATCATAGTGCAGAACTCTATGCAATATGGTATGAAAAAAAGGAATTTGTTCTCTCAGCAATAGCTCTAAATCCATACAATACATCAAAATTTGTGTGGTGTGATGCAGGTATATGTAGATCTGAATCATGGGTAGGGTATACAAGTAAGTTTCCTTACGCACATAAGATACCTGAAGATAAACTATTAGTTTTACGCATAACTGATTTTGAAAGTGAAACCGATTTTCAACGTATTAATTGTGTTGGTGGAGGTGTATTAGGAGGTTCACATGAGGTATGGAATAATTTTTCAATGCATTATGATGCAGTATTAAAAAATTATATTGAATTAGGTAAATTTGTAGGAAAAGATCAAAGTATTATTGCACAATGTATAAAAGAAAATCCGTCTGGATTTCAGCTAGTGCGAGCGGATCCTGCAATGGATGGATTTACATGTTGGTTTGCATTGCTATTTTATCTTTCTTTTTCTTGATCTATTTCTTAATCTAGAAAGATAGGAACTAGCTCCACCAGACTGTACCTCTTTTAACCTTTCTAATACATACTCACCAGCTTCTATTTTTTCTTGTTCCTCTGCCATAGACCTTTCATATGCTTCCTTAGCTGCAGCATCCGCATCTAGAGTATATTGAGCATCAATAGCCTCAGTTTGATTACTTTCATACATTTCTACTGTATTATTAAAATTATCTTCAATACTTTGTCTTTGAGTTGCAACATGAAGATTCACTAAAGTATTAAAAATATTTTGTGAAAAAAAGAACATATTATTTGAATTAGTTGACTCGTCAAATAATAGTTCTCTTGGTTTTAATACCCATGTAGTATCATCTTCAACTACTGCATTTATAGTGATTTCATAATTTAATGAATCTACCGCTAGCACTTGAATTGTAGCTTTATAATTGTCTGATAATTGTCCTTCCATAATATCAGATGCTAATGTATCATAATCCAATGAATCTATAATTTTATTAATATCATTCTCAGTTGTATTTGTTGCATTTGTTGTATCTGTTTCCTCTCCTCCACTAATTGGCTCGTTGTAGGTTATCCAATTATCATCCAATGTAGGTTCAACAATAGGATCATCTGTCTTAGAATCTCTTTCATAAAAATCATAACTATTATCAATATGTATACTTGGTTCAACCATTGGTTCAAATATACTATATGAATCATCATCATATGTTGGTATTACCAATATACTATCATAGTCTAGCATATCATCTTCTAACACATCATGTGTTGGAATTACAACTTCTTCAGCTACATATGGAACGTAATAGCTAGCATCATATGTTGGTTCTATATCACCTCCTACATATTTACGTCGTCGTGAAATCTTTTGGTGAACATTTTCCAATGCTTCTGCATATGTTTCATCTTTAATTAACAAATCATCTAATTTTCTATCAACAATCTCTATTTCTTCAATACTTGGATAGTATTGATCTATTGATCCTTGAGCATACATGACATTTTTTATTCCATCTGGTGATATATTTCTTAATTTAGCATATCTATCTTTTATATTTAATCTAGTATACTCTTCATTACCAGATAAATCTGTTTCTAAAGTTGTGCTATAGCCTACACGTAGAGGTGTATCCCATGTATCTAGTGGAAATGTGAGTGTAGCTGTTTCAAGTTCAAGGCTACTAGAATCTGTAGATATTTGAAATGTTAGTGTATCATCTGGTTGGCCAGTTAATGTAAATATCATATATCCATCATTAAAAGTTGGCAACTCAAATTGGTTTCCACTTAGATCTGGAACTTTCAGATCAGGGAGTTTTCCTGTGGGGGATACATATGCTCTATATGTTGGAGCAATACCTGTGGGAAGTGTGGGAAATACAATTGGAGAAAATACAGATCCTGGATTAAATGGGGGGCCTGTATTAATTGGTCCAATCGGTGGCATACGTGGTGCAAGCAATATTGGTAATATAATCGGAAGTAAAAACATTAACGAAGACGTTATACTTTTCATAAATTTTTTTAACATATTTCTCCAACTATCTGTTTTACTTAACTGATTTTTTACTCTTGATCTAGCAGTCTCAACTTCATTTTTCATACGTTGGTCTGGGGGTCTTCTATCACGAGGAGTATCTGGATCTCCATCTTTAGAACGATTCTTAAGGTTGCCATCAATATCATCTGCATCTCTTTTTGCTTTTTTAGCATCTGCTTCATTTTTGGAAGATTTATCTTTACGAATATTTGAATCTTTCTTATGATCTTTTGCTTTTCTATATGCTGCTCCTTCAGGTGTTTTATCTGAATCAAAACGTCGTGGTGCACCAGGGTCTGTATCTGCTCTTCCATCTGTACGTGGTTGACGTGTTTTAAGTGCATCTACATCAGCATCGTTGGCTTTTGCTTCATGAAGCTTTTGTTTCTTAGCATTTGCATCTTGTTTTTTTAAATTATCTTTATTTTTAACACCTGCATCTTCAATATCTGCTTTATTTTTAATTTCTGGAGGAAACTTTTCTGAGGTTGATCTAAATTTTTGATTAAATTTTGCTTTCATATCAGCAATTGAATCAGATAGTTTTTTCTTTGCGGCAGATGTTGAAGATGATAATTTATCTAATAATGACTTTTTTGCAAGAGAGGCTTGTCCTTCTGCTTTTAACTGAGCTTCACTTTTAAATTTATTTACAGTTTTTGATACTTCTTCATTTAGTTTCTTCGGTTCAGGCTGACTTTTAAATGCAGAACTTTTTTTACCAGTTATTTTTTCTAGACTACGTTTAAATTGTGGATCAGAAGATATTGACTGCACACTTTGACCTCGTTCTTTTGTACGACTTTCTATTTTTTTTCTACGAATAGTTTGCGCACGTTGTTTTGATGCTCGTGTTCTTAAACGTTGAGAATATACTTTTGATACCTGAATTTGCTTATCAGGTCTTTGTCCTTGCTGTTGTTTTTTCTTTATATCATCTGCACTAGTTACACGACGAGTTCCTGGATTTATATCTCCTTGACTTAATCTAGAAGTACTACGTGGTTTTGGTGCCTTTTTTTTAGGTAACCCGCCATCAAAAAACTGGCGCTTCATCTAAAATACAAGAGACATACTATTTTAACGGCTTCTCCACGTATGCTCACATGCATTACAAATATATACAAACTTTAGATTCTTATCATCATATTTAATAAGATAGACCTTGCGCTCAGAAAGTCCTTTATTTGATCCACACATAGCATTGGGACATTTTAGATCTTTCAAATAAGGTAGTGTAGGATCTTGCCGGGTAAACTCATTTAATAGGATCTTATATGAATCTGATGCACGTTCTTTAATATAGGATTCAACAATAATACCTCCCTTGTCTTCTTCTGTGTGGCCACAGTTTGAGCATACCCTATTTAGTTTGTTATCTGATGCAACTGCATGTAGATAATAGCCGCATGCGCAAATCATTTTACTATATTCAGCTCTTGAAAAAAATAAACAATTTTTTCATATTTTTACACTCTTCCAACTTGTAGAACCTACCATTGAATATGGAAGTAATGTATATATTTGTTCTTGTGATTGTGCTTTTATAAATACCTTTTCCTTTATACATTTTATATTTTTTAACAAATTTTCTTGAAAAGTAGGATCATTCCAGCTATTATAATAACCATATTCATATTGTTTTAAAAAAAGTTTTATTAAATTATGTTCTACATAATTTGAATACTGAAATGCTTTCGGAAATGTAGGCAATATTGATTCATATGAAGGTTCATGTTGTAAAGGATTTGATGTTAATATAGAATAAAGACTTAGTAACACTGTTGAAATATTCATACTACTTGCCCATTTTGGTCCAGACCATGTTCCCAAAATAGATAAGCATACCTTACCATCCATATAAAAATTTGGGTGAAATCGTGTAATACCATCATTTGTTTTATAGTGCACAATTGGTGGAACATATGGATACTCCGTTGGTATTTTAAATTCAAATTCTAGAGGACAATACTCATATGGTGTATCTTTTGGACCAAATAGTAAGGCAGTTCCAGTCTCCATATTTTCATTTTTTATAAAATAATAAATACCGGTCTCTTTTAACTTAGGATCTTGGCATAATAATAATTCCTTTTGTAGTCTTTTTGACGTCATAATCTTTGTATCTGAAAATGCTTTAAATACACAATTTAAGTAAAAAATTGACTTTATTTTTACCTTGTATTTTACTAGAATAATATGGATCCACACCATCCATTGAATGGACATCCATTAAAGGCCTTCTTAACAGAGCGTTATGCTAACACTAAAGATCCTTGTTTTACTACAATGGGCTCTGAGATTAAGGGAAAGTGGTCTATCACAGAGCAAGATTATCCACGATTTTATGATCTGTTATATGATTACCTCTTTGTAAAAAAGGGTAGAACTCTAAACATTGTAGAGCATCCGCGAGTAAATGAATCAAAGCCTCTTATGATTGATATTGATTTTCATTATTCATCAGAAACAAATCTACAAAGAACTTTTACTAAGACACATATCTTTAATTTTACAAAGCGAGTTGGCCAGACTCTAAAACAATTCTTTGAAATAGATAACTATACTAGTCTTCGTTTCTTTGTGACTCTAAGATCAACCCGCTATGAGGAACGTGGTAAATATTATAAAGATGGTATTCATATCTTGTGTCCAGATATTACACTTGTAAATGAAAAACATAAGCTACTACGAAACTATATATTGCAGGAAAAGCATCTATCTCAGTGTTTTGAGGGAACTGGGTATATTAATAAGGATGAAGAGGTATATGATGAATCAATGACACGTAAACAGGCTTGGTTTCCATACGGTGAATCAAAGCCAAATATTCCACCATACGAATTAGCACACGTTTTTAGTTATAATGTAAGCGATGATTATTGGTCTGAAGATGATACTAAGGCATATACAAATCGTCAACTCTTAGAGTTGCTAAGTATTCGTTATAACATTGATCCAGATAATAATACTGTGAGACCAAGTATGAAAGAAACATATGATCATCTAATTTCTCATAAAGTAGTTGTTCAAGAGCATGTAGTTGCTCCAGCAGCAGAGCAAGCTGAAGTAGTATCTAGTATTCTTCAAGAGTTTGTTATAAATACACCAAGTGAACAAGAAAAACAGCTAATCACTAGACTAGTGCTAGAGTGTTTAGATAAAATAAGAGCAGAATCAAATGATAGTTGGATGCGTGTGGGTTGGGCACTACATAGTATGGAAAAGTCTGAAGATATGTTTGATTTATGGATGAAATTTAGTGCATATTCACCGAAGTATAAGAATAACAATATCCATGAGCTAAAACGAAACTTCTTTACTACAATGAGTAATTATAATGGTCCTCGGTTAACAGAACGAAGTCTACATAATTGGGCAAAGAAAGATAACCCGCAGCTGTATAAAGAGATTGTTGATGACTATATCTTAGAATATATTCGTCAGCATGTAGATGGAACACATTTTCATATTGCTCAGCTATTAAAGAAGCTCTATAAAAATAACTATGTTGCATCTATTAACAATCGCAGTACAGATTGGTATTATTATGATGATACACAGAATATGTGGAAAGAACTAAATCAAGGCATTCAGCTAAAACAAAAAATTAGTTGTGATCTAGCAAACTATATTTCTGAAGTTCGAAATCTTATTCGAAAGGATCTGGGAAAAGCAGATAAAACGGATGAACAAGAACGTATTCAAGCTGAGCTAAAACGCTTTCTAAAAATTGAGATGAATCTTTACAATAATGGCTTTGTTGAGTCTACAATGCGTATGGCAGAAACAGTCTTTTGTGATCAAGACTTTACAAATAAGTTAAATAAGAATCCATTACTCTTTGCATGTAAGAATGGTGTTCTTGAACTACGAGTAAAAACTCCAGAATATAGCATAGAGCGTGTATACTTTCGTCCTGGAATTCCAGAAGACTACTTGAGCTTTCTTGCTGGTTATAATTTTCCAGATCATGAACCAATTGAGTATATTCCATATGATGCAGAAAACCCTATTTATAGTGAAATCTATGACTTCTTTAATAAGATCTTTCCAGATGTACATCTACGTGATTACTTTCTACGATTGCTGGCAAGTTGTCTAGAAGGTGCAAACAGAGAACAGTGTTATTACACATGGGAGGGAGTTGGTGGAAACGGTAAGTCTAAGATTGTAGAACTTATGCGTCTAACATTTGGAGATTATCAGACTTCACTACAAGCTACAACTCTTACACGAAAGAGACCTGAATCTGGAGCAGCAAATCCAGATATTATTGCTATCAAAAATAAGCGTTTTATCTATCTACAAGAGCCAGATGAAAAGGAACCTCTTAATACTAGTCGCATGAAGCAATTTAGTGGTGAAGATATGATTGAAGCGCGCGGCCTCTTTAAAGATCAAGAGAAATTTAAGGTCACTGGCAAGCTAAATATGATGTGCAATAGTAAGCCAATTATTCGCACAATGGATCGTGGTACTTGGAGACGCATTCGTGTTATTCCATTTGTAAGTAAATTCGTAGGTGCGGATGAGCCAGAATACATTGCTAAAAAGAAAAATGTATTCTTACGTGATAATGATCTTGATAAGAAACTTGTAGAGTGGAGAACACCCTTTCTTTCACTTCTTGTACATATTTATGAAACGCAATATCTGGTAAATGGTTTAGAACCAACTCCAGAAATTGTAAAAAAAGCAAGTGAAGATTACAAAGAATCTAGTGATTCATATGCAAAGTTTGCAAGTGAAAGGATCCGTAAGTCGGAAACAACAGAAAATGATAAGACTACGTTCAAAGAGTTTCAACGAGCTTACACAAAATGGGTAGAATTATCTGGTGGTTCAGCACGAAGACTCTCTGGTCAAGATTTACTAAACAGAATTAATGAAGAGTTTGGTGAACCACTAGAAGGTAAATACTATATGGGTGTTCGTGTCTTTATGTATGATGAAGATGTTGAATTATTTGATCAGCCAAATCAGCCAAATCAGCCAAATCAGCCAAATCTTTGAATCACAAAGATAAATGTAACACCTAACATGCAACTCAATACTATAAATGCCGATGCCATTAATATTTTTTGTTTAGAAAAATTGAAGATATATATTAATATACTTACCATAAATACCGCGTAGCCAGAAAATAATATAAATAAACTCCAATCTTGTAGAGTTCCAAAGATAGGTGCGGACATATTTTTTAATTGAGCTTCTCGTTCTAGATATTCACGTCTATATGTTTCTTTTGCATCATTAATATCTTGTAATGTAGCTTCTTGTCCTTTTTGAGTATTTTTCTTTTGTTGAATAATTAATTCAGCATCTGTAGATGATACTATATTAAGTCTATCTAATAATGCTTGAGCATTATCTAAGAGTTGCACATAAGTATCTTCCATCTAGAATAATATATAGATTAAGAGATTGGACTACTACATCTTCCTTGTATTACTTGCGGTGGTTCACAAGTCACATCATTACCTGCTGTTCCATCTTGTGTTGCAACCGTAGTATATTGAGGTTTAGGGATTGTTGATTCCTTTTTTCCATCATCTGCAAATCGTATTGAACTCCAAATCTTACCATCTCGTAGTTTATTCATAACACTAATACGATTAAAATATAATAAAATTAATATAACTAGTAATACTACAGCAATAAATCCTCCAAGTGCTGTTCCTATTATGCCAAGACTTGTTAAATAATATATTAAAATACCAATTAATAGAAATATAAATGTAAGTTGAAATATAAAAAGTGTATCCATACGATTTTGATAGCTATAATTTCCAATTTGGTTTAATCGTGCATTAAAATTTGTTTCATTTATAGTTGTCATCTCTGTTTATCCGTTTATAAAATAAATAATTGTTCCAATAGCTACTAAATTTCCAAGCCATAAATATTGTAAACCACTTCCAGATATATTTAATGATTCTTTAGTATATTCATTTGCTGACTTCAAAGTTTCATAACTTAGAGTAAAGCCTTCCTTAAATCCTTCTAATGGAATAGATTGAATATGCTGAGAAATATCATGTAAATCAAGTAGTCGGGTATCATATTCTTTTATTGCTGCTAACGAAGCTCCATCAGATACATAATCTATTGAATTACCAACATAAGTATTTAGTTTTGTCTTCTTTAAAGCTTTTACTTGATCTGCTTCTGTTTTAATTAATTGCAGTACATTTCTTCTAGATGCAGCATCTGATATACTCTTTCCCTGACTTTGTAATGATTGTAGTACTGTTTGTTTTGCAGGAAGAGTTAATGATCCTTCAGAATTTCTTGATAATCCTAATATAGGTATAATACTTGGTACTGTTGTTACTGGTGCTGCAGCTGGTTGACTTCCTGGACTTCCTGGACTTCCTGGACTTCCTTGACTTCCTGCATTTATACCCCATAAGTAATAATCTAATAATAGACTGTTTGATGATAGATTGTTTGATGATGCATTATTAAGACTACATTGACTAAATGATGAATATATCCGCATATCATCTTTGCATTCTGCATATACATTAATGCTAGAAGTGCATTTATTTTGAGTGCTACACCAAAAGCAACCCGGAATGCTTAAACATGAATTACACGTGCTAGATGCCGAACATACTCTATTTGTGTCTGCTACTAAGCCATTACCAGAAGCATCTGTAGTATACTGTATATCGCAACTACCTGGATTTACTATTAATGATTGTCTAGGACATACTGCATTTGCAGAATTATCGGAAACACATTTTGCATCTGTAGCACACCATGTACATCCAAATGAACTTGAACATGTAATGCAGTTGTTTAAAGTACTACATATTTGAAATCCATCTTGGCCAATTATAAATCCTTCTTTTACAGACATATAGAAGATCACAAAAAATATAAGTAAAGTGAAACCTAAAAACATATATTTTATTACATAATCTTTCATCCTACTAGTTGCTAACCTTTTCTTACATAACCAATAATAATTAAGACAATAAGAATTATTATTATTACTGCTCCACCAATTGGCATTAGTTTTCCAAACTTTACTATATTTTCAGGACTCCACCATGATATATTTAATCGGAAACGTAGACCAAATGAATTCATTAAAGTAAATAATGTAAATACATAAAAAAATATACCTAGCCCAAGTAATACAACAATAGATATATTTCGTAATGGTCTATTTAGCGGAAACCAACTTTCATAATAAGACTGATTTTCATATGGATTTCGTAGAGATGCAACTCGCTCTTTCATAACTTGTAAGTCCTGTGTTGCTTGCATTATTTCTACATCTAATTGTTTACTTCTACTTGCCATTAATGCACCAACTGTTGCTTGATTTGTAGTTAATCTAGCTTGTAGCCCACTTACCATAGCAATTATATCTGCTCGTGCCCCATCTGGTGTTGTAATAAGTAAACCAGTTCTATATTTATTAATTTGTGTTTGAATCTCAAGCAATGTACCAGGATTTGAACCTGTTTTGGCATACCAATCTAAATCATGATACGTCGCCATCTATTTTAAGGAACGCAATATTTATATACAGTTTCAATACCAGCAGATGGACTTGGTCTATCAATCTTAATGACACTACCGGGAACAGCACCTAAGAGTCGTACCTGAATATCCTGATGAAATCGTATTAGTGGTAGATTTGCAACACTCTGAAGATTATATTTCTTTTTGAGTGCGGGAATATCCTCTTTTGGCACAATACTATGAGGCGGAACAAGAACATGCTTTCGTGGATCATTTACAAGACTCTGAGCCTGAAAGAATGCAATATGAATTGGCTCAGTTTCATTATTTAATGCATTTAGTGCAGCAGTATGAAAGACATCCATATTATTTGTATTTACTGGCTCTAACACAATAACATATACTTGTGTAGATTTAGCATCTTTAATATAGTTTTCATCTTCAGGATCTCGTAGTCCTTCCATAAATTTAGTAATACTCTGCTTTAGACGATTTAGACGATATAGTACTACACATTTTGATATTGGATCATCTGAAGTACGTTCTAGATCCATTCGTAGAGCATTTTTCTTTTCATTAATAATCATTGCACTAATCTCATCTGGTCCAAACTTTTCATATTGCTGAATTGCATAACCCTTTGATTCTAAAATAGCTAATAGAGTTTTACGACTGCGAAAGAGAATATCATACACTTCAGCATTCATTTTCTAACTATACAATTTGTATTTTAAAATATAATTTAATTTTTTATGTTTTATGTTTTTTTACTATTCTTGTTTTATTATATTAACTGTTTTTGGAACATTTGTAGAACTTGATTCTGTACTATCCATTTTACTTATTGTGAAACTCGTTTTTGGTTTATTAAATCGTGAAGGACTGTTTGGTCTTTTTAAAATGGATTTTGGCATAAATCCATCTGCAGCCATTGCATCTGTACTTGTATCAACTACCAATGTAGGTGGTTGTTGTGGCTGATAGGGCTGTTGATAGGTCTGTGGCTGATAGAGTTGTTGAGTCATTTGTGGCTGTTGAGATAGTTGGTATGGTTCTTGAGATTGTTGGTACTCCTGCTGACTCATCATTGGTACTTGAGATTGTTGGTATGGTACTTGAGATTGTTGGTATGGTACTTGAGATTGTTGGTATGGTACTTGAGATTGTTGGTATGGTACTTGAGATTGTTGGTATGGTACTTGAGATTGTTGGTATGGTACTTGAGATGGTTGATACTGCTGCTGCTGCTGCTGCTGCTGCTGCTGCTGCTGCTGACTCATCATTGGTACTTGAGATTGTTGATACTGCTGCTCACTCATCATTGGTACTTGAGATTGTTGGTACTGCTGCTGACTCATCATTGGCTCTTTAGATGGCGTCTCTAAAATAAATTCTACTGGCTCAACAGGCATTGGACCTTGTATATATGGAAGATCGCCTGTGCTTTCTAGATTATTTTTTGCTTCACTTACAGTTAATGTTGGAAACACGCTATCTTCTTCTAGATCTTTATCTATTACTGGTAAAGTATCTAATACAGGTTGAATAATATCTTTACTATCCTCTGACTGTGGCTCTGGTACTGTAGCATATACATGTTCTGGTAGCACAGCATGCAGTAATTCATCAACTTCTGCTTGATTTAATCCTTGTAAAGGAGTTTTACGCAAGTGTGCTACATCTTTTGTTGTTAAATAACGGATAAACATATTCATATATGTTCCTAGCTCTTTATTTAATATTTCTAAACTATAAGGAATTTCTATGTGTGAAAAGCTTGTACTGCTTCGTTTTGTTGTAGGCAATACTTCAAAATTAGATGCAGAGTCTCCTATGTATTGTAAAGGACCATCGCATAATGAGCATATTGTGTGTCCTTCTTTTGGATTTGATATTGGAACTGTTCCACAACCATTACATACATATAGCACAGATCCATCTGATCGTTTCATTAGAGATTCTTGCAAAAATGTACTAATACCATGACCAATTAATGCATCACGTTCCATTTCTCCAATACGTAGACCCCCTTGATTACCTCGCCCTCCTGTTGGCTGATGAGTTCGTTGTTCTCGCCGTCCTAAACCACGAGCATTCCATTTATCTTCTACCATGTGTTTTAATCTCATTGTATATACATTGCCAACAAATATGGTAGATGGTATCATTTTACCAGTGGTTCCATCATAAAATAATTCTTCTCCATATGGATGTAGGCCAAACTGATTTTGTAATACATCACCAATAGATTTTTCAATACCACTTTCATTCATAAAAGCGGTTGCATCACCAATAAATCCAGCAAGACATGCAGATTTACCTAATAAACTTTCTAACAGCTGGGCAATTGTCATACGTGATGGAATTGCATGAGGGTTCATCATCATATCAGGAACAATTCCACTTGCAGTACGTGGCATATCACGTCCAGGGATTAACATACCAATTGTTCCTTTTTGACCGTGGCGATTACTATTTCCTGTAAATACAATTCTCCCATTTCTACGTACTAGAAATACTTCCGATGATACGGATAAACAATATACTTTTCCGTTATAATCTACAATAGATTCTTTTTGACCATTTTGTTTATGCACATGTGAATGATTCATTGTAGGATTTAATCTTATTTTTCTTATACCAATATCCCATGCATCACTATTTGCTTTAAATTCTTTACCTTCTTTATTCAATATCGGGCTAATCCATCCCTTTTTATATCTTATTTTTGAATATGACGTATATCCAGCATGTTGACATAATTGTTGAATATCATCTTTTAGACCTAGAGAAGATGTATAATAATGCAAAGATGTTTTACTTTCATATCCATTACCAATACATAAACTTGCAATAAGTAATTTTGATTGTTGCATTGATAAATTAAATACCCATGATGGTAATCTTTTATTTATAGCACCATCACTTAAATTATCTAAATATAATGCAATTTGTTTTTCATTTACATAAAATTTATTTGATTTTTCATTATATGAATAATTCCATTTTAATGTTTGACATGATTTTACTAAAGAATTATATACTTTATCTTTATACGCTGCAAATTCAACTCTAGCAATATAATCTTTTTCTTTTATATACGTCCATCCTTCTGCTATCCATAATCCAAAAAATCTTAACCAATTATCTGCAATAATACCAACATTAAATTTATAATCATTAATAATAATATCCTTTTCTGTATTATTAATTGCAGCTGCACTTTGATATTTTACTCTTTTATTTAACACATTTGATGCTTCAATAAGTGAATACGATTTTTCATTTCTTCCCTTTACCCACATACGATGATTCAATGTAGTTTTTAATGATACTCCTTGAGATTCAACTTCATACATATGACCTGTATGATCAAATACGTATATCTCATTTGGTTTTACATATTCCATACAACCAGTATTTCTATTTAATTGTGCTACTTCATCTTCTAGATTTACAGATTGAATCGATACCCATCCTCGTTTTGTTAACACATCATGGTCAGGTGTTAAACAGAATTTATCGCCGAGCTCTGGTATTCTATCATGTATTACTCTTATTTTAACCAATGCAAGACCCATGTTATTTACAGTTATTGCTACTTCTTCTACAATACCACTTGTCCATACTTGTGCAGTAATACTTGCATCATTCATTTCACCGCTCTGAGATTGAATATATCTACCAACTAATACTGTAGTTTCATCTACAGCTTCACCTTTTTTAATAATACCACGTTCATCTAATTTTCTATAATCTAATCCTGGCTTTAATCGAGTCCATGCTGGAATACTATTTGGATTGGAAATGCGTGTCTTTGTTTTTGCATGCGGATCATCTTCTTCAAATACTTCATAACTGCGATATGTTATATTACGAAATAATCCCCGTTGTATAGAATCTGCATTCATAACAATACCATCTTCTTGATTATATCCAGTAAAGCAACCCATTGCTAAAATCAAATTATGACCATATCCAATATTTCCATCAGCAGCATAGTCATAATATAGTGTTCGTACTAATGGCGCTTCACCATAACATAATACATGTGTTTGATTATCATACCTATTAGGATAGTTTGTTGAAAATATAGATATACCTTGTTTACTTTGACTACATGATAGTTGATTTCTAGGAGATTGATTATGATTGGGAAATGGAATCATTGATGTAAGTAGACCAACCATTGTACTTGGATGAATTTCTACATGTGTTGTTTCACTTACAATTTGCTCAGGATACATTGCAATATATGCTTCATTTGATTCATAAGGATCTACATATTCAATAATACCTTTAACGGTTGTTAATAATTTAATATAATCATCAAATAGAGGATTCATTACTTCTTTTAATGGATCTCTAAAAACAGTAGATGTGATATCTAAATCTGCAGTTGCCTCAAATGTTCCATACACAAGATCTCTCCAAGATTTAACTTTTCTTATTGCTTCATATGGATATGTTCCATTAGATATATGGACAAGTGGTCGCACTGGACGACCTTCATCAAAATAAAAGAATACTCTACGTTCTCGTATATTAAATCCAATACTAGAATATGCTGGCAAGCAACCAGTGTGCTTTAATAATTTACACACAGATACAAGTTGATTTGGTTTAATAGTATATCCAACAATTCCAGAATTAATATATATTGGAACTGCTACTTTCATCATAAGTGGTGTTAAATCATTAATAAGATATGTTCCCATTTTAAAGAGCCATGTACTAAAGGGTCTAGGATCAAGAGATAAACTTACTGCAGTTAATACCGAAAAATTCTTTGTTATACCAATACTTCCACCGCCAGGTGTTTCACTTGTGCAAAAATAACCAAATTGTGTTGTATGTAGACGACGAGGTCCTTGTAATTTCATTCCAGTATCAAAATCTAATACAACACGTCTACAATGAGATAGAAAATCTAAGTAAGATAAACGAGATAATGGCTGTAGTACACCTGTCTTTTCTTCTCCTACTGCTGCTCCAGACGACCACTTTCCCTTAAATCCTCTATTTAATCCTTCTGTAATAAATGAAAGCTGAAATAATGTGTTTACATTTCCTGGCAAAAAAATATCTAAAAACTTACTACCACTATAAATACCAACATTATATTTATATTCTTGATCTAATGATCTACTCATTGCTTTTAACCATTGTGTATAGATACCTTGAAATAACATACGTGTTAATATTCCGCTTGTTAAACAACGTTGATTTCTAATATCATCTTTGTCAGTATCAGTATCATAATCAGCTTTTACACGTAGAATTTTCAGCACACAATCTGCAAGATATGCTGCTTTATGCATTGGTTTATTTTCAATATGAATAAATAATTGATTATATAGTATATCATATACATGTGCTTCACTAAACCCTTTTGTAAATACTCGTATATATTGAATAGCAGAATATGTATCTAGTATTGGATGTGCTTCTAACATTGATTCATGTAGTAGTGGTTCTAATACTTTTGCTTCAATATCATTTTCATCAGGACACAATAAACGTAATATATCTTGATCTGATTGAACACCTAGTGCTCTAAATAAAATGAATACTGGAATCGCTTTTCGTACAAAAGGTATACTTACACGTAATACATTTGACATACGTAGATAGCCAAATCCTACACGCTTTACCTCTTTTGAGATTGGATTTAAGCATTGTATTGAGGCATATACTTCTACTTTTTTATCTCTTGGCTGCTTTGAAATGTATAATGTATTAAATGATTGTTCTTGGTGAGTTATTAGTACTTTTTCAGAACCATCTATAATAAAATATCCACCGTAATCATATGGACATTCTCCAATATTTTTTAGAAAAAGATTTGGCTTAGCATGTAATAAACAATAACGACTGTGCAACATAATTGGAATTTGAAAAAACGGAACCGCTCCTAGATATTCATATTTAGGATCTTTTGAATCAAGTAATACTACACTTGTTCCAGTGGATGTTGTAAATGTTACACGTATAACAATATCTACAGAAACAGTTGATGCATATGTAAGATTACGAAGCCGTGCTTCATTTGGATATAATATTCGTACAACACTATCTGTTTTTAACTCAAGTGATGGAGTTCCAATATAAAATTTATCTCCATTTAGACCTCCAATAAATATTTCAGTTTTATAAGTGTATTGACCTGAAGAACCAATTGGATCTTGAAGAATTAATATTGGATTATTTGCTTTTATTATTGCTGGAATATCCGTTGATAAAAATTGATCATAACTATTAATCTGATGATGTGTAAATGGATAAGAAAATGTTTTATAATACAACTTTAAAAGTTGAGTTGCATATATTCTTGAGTCGTTCATAGCTAGAAACCTAATAAACATTGAGGTTTCTTCTTATGTGGTATTCAGGCGCTTCTATATGATGTATCAAATGCCTGTGGTGAACTACCTAGAGGTCTTCCTTGCATCATATCCTGTATATCTTGTAATAGATTTGGCGGAACTGAAGCAGTTGCTAGTCTACCACTAGTAATTTCATTAAAAGTAGCACCACCTACCTTATTAGATCCCATATCAGCAGATAAGACAGGTGTTATATTTTCCTTTCCACATGATGAATCCATACCAATTTGATTTATTGCGTCATAGAATTTGAAGCCAGAAGTTATATATGGGAGATATTGTCCATGAGGACCATCAATACCGGGACGATATTGATAATCTAATGAGGCAACTCCACCTTTTTGTTTTCTTGTTTTTTTACCTCGAGCCTTACCTTTTAGTTTAGCCTGTATTGTTAAATATGATTCTGCAACATTTGAATCTATTTGTTTTCCAAAAATAGATTTCCATGATTTTTGAAAATTCTCTATTGAAGATTTATCAATCGGATGTTGTAAAATGCGCTCTGTTTCATGTGTAACTGCTTCAAATGCTTTCCTTAATTGTGGTATTGTCATAGGCTTTGATTTATTATTCTTTCGCGTTTGTCCCATATTCTTAATGTATAAATAGAAATTATACTTGGCGTTCTAATTCTAATAATTCACTCGGTGCAACACTTTTATAATTTTTTCTACTAGTCATAAATGTTTGTGGCTTAGAAACAGATAAAAATGGTATACTTATACCATTTGTAAATCCTAATACAACAGCAATAATACCAATACAGCCTACAACTATTAATAAGGGATATCCAATATTATTTATTGAAGAAAACCATCTATTAACATTGTATTCAGATTTAAATGTATCATAGTGTATATATATCATTACTATTAGAATTATGAGTGTAAAGAAAAAAACTAGCTGAGCTGACACTTTAGGTACAACAAAGAAAACAAGAAGTCCAGCAAGTGCTAGTATAAAGAATGATGGTAAATACAATTCCATTCTATCTATATCTTATCTAACAAATCAATTTGTGTTAGAAAGTGTTTTCTGCAACAAGCTCTTGTAAGTTGAAGATTATCCATTAAAACCTTTTCGGGAGTTTCGGGAATAGGTTTTCCATCAAAATAATAATGTTGCACGCTCTGTTCACCTTTCTGCTTTTTTAAATTAGTCTGATAGTATCTCCATTTATCTGCAAGTATCTTTCCACAACTCATACATCTTATAGGAATAATCATTTACTTATAGTGTATCTTATTGTTTTTAAATATCAATTTTATGAATTTAGTGTATGCGTTTTGTATTTTAATTTTTGATTCAAACTTCATTTAGAAATGACATCCGTGTTATACAGTAGTGGTCTGAATTACCAGGGCGGAAATCCAATTGGTCGTGAAGTTCGTGCTCTCAAATCACAGGTTGAAGTTCTTCAAAAGGAACTTGCTTTACTAAAGGCGAATGGTGTACCTTCAGCAGGCAGTTCGCTTGCTGGTCCTCCGGGTCCTGCTGGTCCTGCTGGTCCTGCTGGTCCTGCTGGTCCTGCTGGTCCGGCAGGTCCAAAGGGTGATAAAGGTGATGCTGGTCCAAAAGGTGATGCTGGTCCAAAGGGAGATGCTGGTCCCTTAACATATATTGCAATGCCTAGTAGACCAGAACAGGTTAATTTAAGTTAATGTTGATCTTAGTGTACGTAAATATGATTCTGATACTTTAATATCTTCTTTTGATTCTAACTCAAATGCTAAACGTTTAAGAGTCAGTTTAGGATATTTTAATAAATAGGACTTTATTGTAATTTTAATATGACTAGTGTCCTCATCTTTAATTGTCTCAATTATTCGTTGAGGTCCAATACTTGTATCTTTTAATACTCCAATATGTAAATTTCCAGCATGATATTCATCGTGGCATTTTGCACATACAACAATCAAATTACTATAACTATTTTTATGCATTCCATGTTTAAAAAATCCATGGGCATCAGCATTTTTTTGAGGAGTTATATGATGAACTTCCAGCATATGATGGATATTGCAGCCACATTGCTCACAGCTTGATACAATACAATCCTTATTGTAAGAGGATATTGTTTCTTTTGTTTCTAATATATCTTTTCGTATTTGATGAGCTAATTCTAGATATTCAAATGGAATATCCATTGCTTTTGCTACCTCTAGACCATAGTAGGTATTTCCTGGCCCAGTTGCAAGATTTCTATCATAAATTAATATATCTTTAATTGGATCATAATGCACTTTCAAATGACATATTTTAAGATTATTTAATTCTTTAATCTGCTTTAAATTATTTAATCCATGTAAGTGCGTTGCAAAAATAAAGGATACCTCTTTTTTTAGTAACCATATTAATCCAGACGCAACAAGAGCAGTAGCTGATACAGATTCTGTACCAGAACATAATTCATCCCCTAATACAAGACTATATTTATCTGCTTTTTTAAGAATTTCGCGTAATTCAATCATTTCTACTGCAAAAGATGATAGTCCTGCCCAAATATTATCTTGATTTAAAATACGTGTATATATTGACTTATAAGGTTTTAAATATAATTGCTCTGCTGGAACATAACATCCTACTTGAGCTAATAATATACAAATACCTACCGCTTTCATTAATGATGATTTACCACTTGCATTCATCCCATATAATAACATACCAAAAGGTTCATCATCGCTATGTAGTGATATATCATGAGGAACATATACTGTTTTATTACTCTGTGTATCAATTAAAGGATGACGCAAGCCAATGATTTTACAACTAGAATTAAGTGTGTTATCTTCATAAAAAGGTTTCTTAAATCCACGTTGAATACATACATGCGCAATACTAAATTGTAGATCTAATGAAACAATATACTCTTCTAGCTGTACCCATAAATCTGTATATTTATCGCATAATGTATTACATATTGGTGGCAACTCTTCTTTAATGTAAGAGTTAAGTAATCCTCGTCCTACAAGTACTCTAGAATGCAATTCATCTAAATAAGGAACTACCACATGTCCTCCATTCTTTCGTAGCACTACAGAAATATTTTTTTCTGGCCATGTTTCTTTACGTGTATCTTGTAACCTTACTTGCAAACTGACTATATTTTTTCTGTTTGATTCAATTGTAAAAATTTGTAGCTCTTTTTCTTCATAGCTAAATGTTGAATTATTCCAACTATTTAATTTATTTAGAAATTTTATACTTTCATTATGTATATTTGATAATTCTAGCTCAATAGTATGTGTTTTTGGACCTACACTAGCTGATAAAAAAGAAGAATCTTTTGATGATACTAATGCCTTTAGCACATCAAATTGTGTGTTAAAAAATTCAACATACATTTGTACAGAATTATATAATTCTTTTGATGCAGCTAAACGCGTACCTTCTAGCAGCTGCATAATTTGTAAAGCACGTTTATAGGATTGATCTAATGATATAATATCATATGCTGTTGTAGTATACTGAAAAAACTTGTGATGAATTCTTGGTAAATCACATATTTGTTTTAAAAATCGTTGAATATCTAATTTTTTAGATTCATCTAATGTAAATACTGTTTCTAAATCTTTTATTCTATTTTCTAAAATGTACGTATCTGAAATTGGTTTTAGTATACGTTCTAGCATTGCTCTTTTTCCCATAGATGTGTATGTTTTTTGAAAATAAGATGATATTGTTTCTTGTTCTTTTGATGCTACAATATTTAATTGATTTAATACATTGTTTCCTAAATATACTGATACAGTTGGATCCCAGTATTCATGTATATAGAGCTGTTGTTTTATATTAGGAAAATGCATCTTTAGAAAGTTTAATAATCCACATAAAGATAATTCAACAATTGAATCCTTTTTAATTTGTAAGAAATTTTCTACTGATAGCAATGATTTAATTGTAAAAAATGATTGCAGCAGTAGTTGATTATTGGCTGATATTAATGGCTTGTACTCTTTTATATGCATATATGTATTTGCTAATCCTAAATATTGCTTTAAAAAATCCTCACTTGGCACACTATGAGCTAAGCCATCCCAATGTACAAGCAATTCTTTTAATGGATGAATTTGACAAAAATGCATTAGTGTATCAAAATTCCAAGATGTATATTTACCCTCTAACTGACCTGCATAACTTATAGATTTTCCTGTTGATATATCTGCAATTGATATTGAAAATTTAGGTGCTCGACCTTCAATTTCTTTAAAATACAAAGAACCCACATAAAATACATCTTGTGCTGCAACTTCTAGATGTGTCCCTGGTGAAAGAATTTGATGCACCCTTCGTTCTACTACTTTATCTTGAATATTTTTAATTTGATTAATAACTACAACAGTCCATCCATTTTTTGTTAATACAGATGCATATTTATGAAGAGTATAACTTGGAACTCCAGCAAATAATTCATTCTTTTTTGGCATTGATAATTGAATATTAAGTAATTCAACTGCTTTAGACATTGATGTAGAACCCAATCCAGATTCTTCATCTAGGATATCATACATTTCATAGAAGGAACCTACTTCTAGAAAAATGCATGTATTTGGTCCGTATATTGCAGAATGTTCTTTGTATGATTTTATATAAAACCCACGAACCTTTTCCTCTATTTTCATCTTCTCTCTTTATATTATTAGAGGTAAAGTCTTAAGTATTAAATACTTATAAGGCCTTGTGCTTCATTGTCATATAATCACTATACATCTGACGAATCATAGATTCTGGCGCCTTTGAATCCTTTTTAATAAGTTTTGCAGCTATTAGTAATGTTTTAATTTCTAGCAATGATTTTTCTTTAGAATGGGATTGAATATTTTTTGCAGTCTTTAATTTTTTATCAAGCATTTTTAATGAAAATGATATTTTACGTGGGAATTTTCGTGTCTTTTGTTTTGCATATTCAAGCTTTTTAATTGGTTTTCCTTCTAAAAATACTACCTTTTGTACTTTCTTTTTAGGATTTAACACCACCTTTTTTTGTCCTCCTTCTAGCACTGGTGCTGCAGCCTTAGCAACTTCACTCTGAAGACCTTCTACTTTTAAATCCGGAGATGCTGTTGATTCCAGTTGCATAATTGTTCCAGCACTTGTGGAACCTCCCCCTATGGAACTTAATTTTCTCGATCGTCGCTTTCCACCACGTTTTCCAAATGAATCAGCAACTTCTCCAGTTAATACAATATTTCTAGTTTCTGACATCCCTATTAAAGTTTTTACAAAAAAAATATAAAATTAAAAGGATATTTCAAATATATTAGCTAGTATAAAAATGTATCCCTCATATCATTCAATACTGAATAAATACTATTCTCAATGTGAGGGTCGTCATATTATTTATCATCAGATTGAATCATTCAACCATTTTATGGATGTAGATATTCCAGAGATCATTCAAAATGTAAATCCTATTATTGTTCATGGGAGTCCAGAGGTTCCACTATCAGGACCACGTTCAGCTCTTGCATCAGCTACTGGTCTATCTACTAGTGCAGCAAATGCTCTAATGGGTGTAAAACATGAAACTGCATTAGGCCCTGGGGTAAATTATGAATATGAGGTAGCAATGAGTTTTGAAAATCTTAGCTTTCGTAAACCAACTATCTTTGAAAATAATGGTTCCATTTTACCAATGATGCCAAACGATGCTCGTTTACGTAATTTAACATATGCATCACCATTATTTGTAGACATTCGTGTAAAAACTACATTAACTGATAATACAAAGAATGGCGAAAAGACTGTTCGTACACGTCTATTTCCAAATGTTCACATGGGAAAGATACCTGTTATGGTTGGCAGTAAGTATTGTCTATTAAGTGATCAAAAGTACATTAACCCAAAGTCTATTGGTGAATGTGCTGAGGATTTTGGTGGATACTTTATTGTATCTGGTGGTGAGCGTGTTATCATTAGTCAAGAACGAATGAGTGAAAATCGCCCATTTGTATTTCGAAATAACAAAGTAAATAATAAGGACATTGAAGTTATTGAGGTAAAGAGTATTGGACCAGACAATGATCAGGTGCCTAAAAGTAATTCAGTTAAAATGGTATATCATCCTAAGAATCAACAGGTTCATTTATTGAAAGCAAACATCCCTCGTATTAAATCAGATATTCCACTGTATATTCTATTTCGAGCTCTTGGGGTATGTTCGGATAAGGATATACATGATCTAATTCTTGGATCAGAAGGTGATGATAACTATTACAGTCTCTTTGATGAATCTATTCAAGAAGCTGCTTTTGTTAAGACTCAAGAGGAGGCTATATTGTATTTATCACAAGAAATGAATACTACTGCAACAAAGAACTCTAAACATGCAACACTTCGTATTCAAGATCTATTGCACACAGAGTTCTTTCCCCATGTTGGTCTAAAAGCAAGTGATAACTATGCAAAAGCATGCTATCTAGCTCATATGACACGTAAACTATTATGGGTAAATGCCGGTAAGATTCCTAGCGATGATCGTGATGCATATCCAAATAAGCGTGTAGATTTACCAGGCTTTCTGCTTGCATCACTCTTTCGGACATATTTTAACAATAAAATGGTAAAAGATATTCGTTCTAGTCTTGCAAAAGAAATTCATAATGGTAGCTGGCATGCATCAGGCAACTTTGAAGATATTGTAAATATGAGCAATATTAATAAGATTATTAAGAGTGTTATTATGGAAATTGGTCTAAAGACAAGTCTTGCAACAGGAAACTTTGGATCTGCAAAGATTGGTGGTCCTACAAAGATTGGCGTAAGTCAAGTACTAAATCGTCTTAACTATATTGCTAGCATCTCACATTTACGTCGTGTTAGTACGCCTATTGAAAAGACTGGTAAACTAATTGCTCCTCGTAAGCTTCATAACACGCAATGGGGGTACATTTGTCCTTCTGAAACTCCAGAAGGTCATAGCGTAGGTGTTGTCAAAAATATGAGCAACACTGCAAGTGTAAGTATCTATAGTAATGTACAAAGTCTAAAAGAATATATTGCAAAGCTGGACAAAGTAAAACCTCTTGAATCTACTAGTGTAGATGAAAAACATACATCCGTGCGAGTCTTTGTAAATGGGGCATGGATTGGAACTATTCCAAATATATATGCATGTGAGACAATTAAAAAGCTTCGTATTGCAAAGCGTTCTGGTATTATTCATATGAATACTGGAATCATTTGGAAGAATCACTATAAAGAGCTATGGCTAACAACCGAGGCAGGTCGTCTACTAAGACCTCTTTATTGTGCTGATGCTATTCGTGAGATTGCACGTGATAAGTCAGGTGTATTAGCAAAGACGATTAATGATCTACCTACATGGAATGATGCACTATTATGGGTATCACCAGAAGGCAATCAGCTAATTGAATATATTGATCCTGGTGAAACAGAAGGATGTTATATTGCAATGAAACCTGAAGAGCTAAAAGAGGATCATACGCATATGGAACTACATCCTAGCACAGCATTAGGAACTCTTGCATCAAATATTCCATTTCCTGATCACAATCAGTCTCCAAGAAACTCTTATCAAGCAGCCATGGGTAAGCAGGCCATGGGTATTTATGCTCTTAACTTTAAAGACAGATTTGATACAATGGCTCATGTATTATGCTATCCTCAAGGACCTTTTGTATCTCCGTACATGTCAAAGTTTTATGGGGCACAAAGTATGCCATGTGGTCAGAATGTTACTGTAGCAATTATGACATACACTGGTTATAATCAAGAAGATAGTATTATGATCAATCGCGGTTCTCTAGATAGAGGTCTCTTTAGAAGTATCTTTTACCGCACTTATAAAGATGAAGAGCGAAAAAATCAAAGTAGTGGCGAGGAAGAAAAGTTTTGCAGACCTGATGGGGAGTTTACAAAACAAATGAAACATGCAAACTATGAGAAACTTGATAGTAGTGGCTTTATTCCTGAAAATACATTTGTAGATGCAGATGATATTTTAATTGGAAAGGTTGTTCCCCTAAGAATTCCAACTGGCATGATTATGCCGGCAGGATCAAAGCGGTTGCGTGATGTTTCACGGGCAATTCGTAATAATGAGACTGGATGGGTAGATAAGATTTTCAAAAATCGTAATGGTGAAGGTTATAGCTTTGTAAAAATTCGTGTACGTCAAGATCGTATTCCTGAGATTGGAGATAAGTTTAGTTCACGACATGGACAAAAGGGAACTGTTGGAATGATATTAAATCCTGAGGATATGCCACAAACAGCAAGTGGTTTAATTCCTGATATTATTATTAACCCGCATTGTATTCCTTCACGAATGACCATTGCACAGTTTATGGAAACGTTGCTTGGCAAGGTTGCATGTGAACTTGGATGTCTTGGCGATGGATCACCATTTAATGATGTAACTATTGAAACACTCTCTACAATTCTACGTGATCAGCTAGGCATGGAGCCATATGGTAATGAGATTCTCTATAATGGGTTTACTGGTCGCATGATGGAAACAAGTATCTTTATGGGACCATGCTTTTATCAGAGGCTAAGACATTGTAGTGCAGACAAGATTCACTCTCGGTCTTCAGGACCTCTTGTTATGCTCACCCGTCAACCAGCAGAAGGGCGAGCCCGTGAAGGTGGTCTTCGATTTGGTGAAATGGAACGAGACTGCGTTGTTGCACATGGTATTAGTGAGTTTACAAAGGAGCGATTTATGGAATGTTCTGATCTATTCCGCTGCCACACATGCCGCGAGTGTGGGTTAATCATTGTGTCAAATCCTAAAGAAGGTATTTGGCTATGCAGAGGCTGCGGTAATACTACAAACTTTAGTTCTATTGAGATTCCTTATGCCTATAAGCTACTACTTCAAGAGTTAGAAACTATGAACATAACAAGTCGTATTATTACACAAAATAAGCTACTCAAAATGAGTGCTATTAGCAAGAAAGAAAGTACACTATAACTTTCGTTTTCGCAACGTCTTTCTTTTAGTTTTCCGTGTTTTCTTACGTTTACCACCTTCTTGAATTGTCAAGGTTGAAGTATAAGAATCTATTCTTGCTTTAATCATTTCTGCATTTTCATTAAATACACTAGGTTTAGATAGTCTTACATAAGATAAATATTTATTTTTCATATCATCTAAACTTGTAGATTGCACATAATATTTAATATGGTATAAATTAAATATTTCTTCATTGCTTATATTAAATTCATTTAGACAAGTATTAAATACATCTTCAAAATTATCCCATAGTTTTAAAATATCAGTGTCTGTTAAGGATGAAAAATATGGAGGAACATGAATATATGTTAATGCTCTACTATATAAATCATCATGATAGATATCATCCATAAATAATATTTTATTTTCATCTACAGGTATTATTTTATTTAACGTAGCATATGTCTTGGGTCTATCACCCTTTGGTGTACCATCATATTCTAGCCTTCTAGTATCATTACGACTTAAATATGCTTTAAAGAGTTCTGGTGTATTAAACATTTCCATAATTCTAGATCCTGCATATTCTAAATTATATAGATTTGCATTATTTGAATATATAATAAATCCTTCAACCTTTTTATCTTTATATGCCTGTACTAATGGAGACAATATTTTTTTTATATTTGGTCTAAATATTTTATCTTCAATACCAATATTATTTATTTTTTTTTCAAATCGCTTGCGTAATTCAATTAGAAATTTATTTTGATTATCCGTATATGAATTAATATTATTTTCAAAAAGTTCTATATCAGACTCATTTAATAGATTTAATAATGGAAACACATTCGGATTATATACTAAACCAAAATAATCTATTGAGCCAAAATCACCTAATGTCAAATCTAAATCAAATACACATACACCCTTACTCATGCTATCTTAATATGTAAAAACATAAAAAATTGACTATTATTTACGCCTTTTGCGGTATTAAAGTTTTAACCTCTTTTCTAATGTCTTTTAGTATGAAAGTGGTAAAGCGTAATGGCCTGATGGAACCGATTTCATTTGATAAAGTTCTTCAGAGGATTCGTAAGGCTTCTAAAGGCCTACAAGTTAACCCCGATTCACTAAGTCAGCAGGTGTTGGCGCGTATTTATGATGGAGTCAAAACAAGTATATTGGATGAACTAACAGGTCAGCTATCTGCATCACTATCAACAACTCATCCTGATTATGGTATTCTAGCTTCTCGTATTGCTATCAGTAATCATCAAAAAAATACAGATTCATCATTTACAAAGACGGTACTAATGCTAGCAAATCAAATTGATCCCAAAACAAAAGAGCATGTATCTTATGTATCTGATGAACTTGTATCATTAGTAAAGGAACATGGTGCAGAGATTGATGCACGTATTGATTATAATCGTGATTATCTCTTTGATTACTTTGGCTTCAAGACGTTAGAAAAATCCTATTTGCTCCGTTCATCTGAACGTAATATTCTAGAAAGACCTCAGCATTTATGGATGAGAACTTCTCTTGCTCTTTGGTCCTCTGATCTTAAGAAAGCATTTGAAACATACGATTACATGAGCCAGAAATATTTCACTCATGCAACTCCAACACTATTTAATGCAGGGACACAAAAACAGCAGCTATCTTCATGCTTTCTTCTTTCAATGGATGATGATAGTATTCTTGGAATTTATAAAACACTTGGAGATTGTGCGCTGATTAGTAAACATGCCGGTGGTATTGGCCTTCACTTACACAATGTGCGAGCGCGTGGGTCTCTTATTAAGGGAACAAATGGAACAAGTAATGGTATTGTTCCAATGCTTCGTGTATTTAATAATACAGCACGTTATGTTGATCAGGGAGGTAATAAACGAAATGGCTCCTTTGCAATGTATCTTGAGCCATGGCATGCAGATGTAGAAGACTTCTTACGACTAAAGAATAACACCGGAGCAGAAGAGGAACGAGCACGTGATCTATTTTATGCTCTATGGATTCCAGATCTATTTATGAAACGTGTTGAGAGTAATGGTACATGGTCTCTCTTTTGTCCAAATGAAGCACCAGGTCTAGCAGATGTATATGGAGATGAGTTTGAAGCATTGTACTGTAAGTACGAAGCAGAAGGTCGTTATCGTAAACAGGTATCTGCACAAAAGCTATGGTTTGAGGTCCTAGATACTCAAATTGAAACTGGAACCCCATATCTTCTTTATAAAGATGCTGCAAACAAGAAAAGTAATCAGCAAAATGTTGGTGTTATTAAATCATCAAATCTATGTTGTGAGATCATGGAATATAGTAGCCCAACAGAGACTGCTGTATGCAACTTAGCATCGCTTGGCCTACCATCATTTATTAAAGAAGATACTATTACTCATCAAGATAGTATTTCAACAAAAGAAAAGGTATTTGATTTTGAGAAGCTACGAAAGGTTGTTAAAGTTGTAGTACGAAATCTAAATAGAGTAATTGATATTAATTATTATCCAACAAAAGAGACTCGTGTCTCAAATATGCGTCATAGACCCGTTGGTCTTGGAGTTCAAGGTCTAGCAGATGTCTTTGCTATTTTAAAACTTTCATGGGAATCTGCAGAAGCTGCAAACTTAAATAAAAAGATCTTTGAACACATATATTATGCTGCACTAGAGGCTTCATGTGATGCAGCAAAGAAGGATGGTCCATATGAAACCTTTGCTGGATCACCTGCATCAAAGGGGAACCTTCAGTACGATCTATGGTCTGTAGTACCAAGCCAAGATCTAGAATGGGATAAACTTAAGAAACAGATTCAAAAGCATGGTCTGCGCAATTCACTACTAGTTGCTCCAATGCCAACCGCATCAACAAGTCAGATTCTTGGATTTAATGAATGCTTTGAACCTTTTACAACAAATATTTATACCCGGAGAACACTTGCTGGAGAATTTGTTGTAATCAATAAATATCTACTAAAAGATCTTATTGACTTAAATCTATGGAATGATACCTTAAAACAGTCAATTGTTGAGCACAATGGTAGCATTCAAAATATCAAAGAAATTCCAAATTATCTAAAACCAATCTATAAAACTGGTTGGGAACTATCACAAAAGGTCTTAATTGATATGGCTGTAGCACGAGGAGCTTTTATTTGTCAAAGCCAGAGTTTAAATCTATTTGTTGCTGATCCAAATTATGCAAAGCTAACAAGTATGCACTTTTATTCTTGGAAGCAAGGGTTGAAAACAGGTTGTTATTATTTGAGAACAAAAGCCCCGGTAGCCGCACAAAAATTTACAATTGAACCAAAAATGCTTGCCCCGGTTGAGCCCAATGAAGCAAAAAAGAAACGGGAGCGAAAGGAATTACTTGATAAACTTGCAAGTGACTACGAAGCTGAAACGCAAAAAGCGAAAGATGAAGGCTGTTTATTTTGTTCTTCATAATATTTAGAATGGCTTCATCCGATCCTAACCTTGTATCCCCCTTACTTGCATCTATCTTTTTTATTATGTTATCCCCCGGTCTAATTCTTACTCTCCCACCACTTGGTGGAGGTATCTTTCAGAGTGAAACTACATCAAATGTAGCTATTCTTGTTCATGCTGTTCTATATTTTATGGCACTGCAGATTATTGTAAAAGTATCTGATTTTAGTGGTGAACCCTTTGACACAATCCGCAAAATATTCCGCACTTTTAACAAAGTTACTGGTGATGATGGAATTAGCCCTCTAATTGCCACACTATACTTTATTGTATTATCACCCGGTCTAATTCTTACAGTTCCTGCAGTGTCTGGTTCTATGTTTATGAGTGAAAGCACATCAACTATTGCTATATTAGTCCATGGGCTACTCTTCTTTACACTCAACTCGTTAATTGCAACATCAACTAATACCACGTTCTTTGGTATCCCCAATGAGATTAAGAAAATACAAAACACAATCAGTGAACAATCTCAATAAATAAATAAAGATTTAAAATAAAGATTTAAAATAAAGATTTAAAATAAAAATAAAAAAGATTAATGACTCATTAATTTTTTTTATAGCACTTTTGCTTAAACTACAGTCACACCTGCTAACTTATGTATAAATGTTAAATATTCTTTAGGGAATCCCCAAAAACAACTTGGTGTAACACTATTATTTGATGGAATACGGCGACTACTTGCATTCTTTCCATGTGAAAATGATACAATAATCTGTTGAGGAGGCATTTCTAATACTTCAGATTCACGTCCTTGCACAATACTTTCACCCTCACCAATATGTATACTACTATCAAAAGATTGTTTTAGAGCCCATGATTTATAACATGTTAATGTTGCTTCACTAATACGTTGTCCTAATGATAGTTCAAATGGTGGTGTATTTACTGCACTAATACCCTTAATAAGATCATAACATGCAATTGTTGTACATGCTGTTGCTTTTGCTTTTAAGGGATGTTGAGATAGCCAGGCTACACGACGTCTAAAAGAAGTTATAGGATAATGATCATCGTCATCCATAAATAAAATAATATCATGTGATGCTTTTTGTACACCAATATTACGCTTTTTAGCAATTGCTGTCTTTTTTGCTAAAGGAACATATACAATATTCATTGGTTTTGATGCTTCAGACACCTGCTGAATCTTATCAGAAGAATCCTCATTTGGATCATTACTATCCTCCACAATTATCCATTCAATCTTTGATTTTGGATAATCACTAATCATAATATTATGACATGCCAAATCAAAGAAACGCCGGCGATTGTATAGTAGTGTTATGACTGATATACTAGGACAGTCTTCTGGATTTAATGCTGGAGGTAAAGTCTTCGCCTTTTCTTTAGAAGTTAGTGTATCCAGTAGCGCAGTTAGATTTTTCTTAAATAATTCTTGCGCATTTATATTTACTTGAAAAGGAGACCAATGCAAAAACTTTTCTACACCTAATTCTAAATCTCTAGATATAAATTCATATGAAGATACATATGAACTATATTTATAATGCTCTGCTGCATGTGTAGGTGTTTCTATAAAATGTACATTTGGATTACTTGCATAATCTTGCACATACACTGGTAATGTATTTAGTAGTGTAAAAGCTCCAACCGATATAGCTTCTGCTGCAGTATAACTAAAACCTTCTGCTGAACTACAACATATATGACCAGTATATGTATGCTGTAGCGCAACTCTTTCATCATTATTTAGATCTTTTACTGTAATTTTCACATTTGGTCTATGATCTATATTAATTGGTAGAGCACTATATACATGCAGTGTAGGATATGATTCTTTCCAGCAACTTATTAATTCCTTTCCAAAAGAATGTTTATTTTTTGAACCCCCTAAAAGATATAAAAATTCTTTTACTTTTATAACCTTTTTCTTTTCTACAGGCTCACATGCCCAAGGTAATAAATGCGCATTTGGAAAATTAAGCTTTTCTTTTATTATTACTTCAAAATATTTTAAATACGGATCCCATGCATCTGCTGCATACCATTCCGGATTGACAACTAATATATTATGCGGAGCCCAAGGAACATATACATAAATTGGAACCTCTAAATGAATATTTATATCTGCAGATACTGGAGGTTCAAGTGGATCAGCAAATCGCACTACAGCTTTTCCAGAAAGAGCTCTTTTTAGCATATGTGCATCCTTTTCTAGACCAAAATGATTGGATTTATTATAAATAATAGTAATCTGAAACAATTTCTTTGATACGGAAAACATCTATCACATCTATTACTAGAGTGTTTAAGCGATGATTAGAGATGTAGGATTTTTATCATGGTGTCAGTCAAATGCATGGATGGAATCAATGACGGGGACGCGATGGAATAATTTAGTTACTAAAGAGAATGCTAGATTTAAAAAAGAGTTAGCACGCGTATCTACTGCAGAGGATCTATTAAAAAAGACATATGAATTTGAAGATGCCAAAAAAACAATTGTTTTTAAAGTTAAGAATTTAAATGTATTAAAATGCAATAACGAATATAAATGGTCTAGTACAAATAATAAATTTAGTACATGTGTATCAGATCTTGATACAGATGGAACATATGTATATCAATTACGTGATATTGAACATGGTGCTCAAAAATATAGATTAGAATGTATTAAAGATGGTCATGTAGTATGGTATGTTGATAATTTAGGAGATCAATTATTTTTAAAAGATAATAAATGTTATGTACTTGGTACAAAAAATAGATTAGTATATAATTCAGTATGTGTTGTATCAAATGGATCTGTAGAAATACTGTATAAGGAATTGGATGATACATTTAGTTTACGATTTGAAAAACGTGGGCATCAATTATTTGTAATACGATATAATGGTGGATATGAAGAATTATATATTTTACATAGTGGTTTAAAACGTTTATCACCATTAGCAACTTCATTTTATCCAATTGGTGTCATTAAAGGCAGCCTCTGCTATTTTGCTTACACTGATAGATGGAGAGCTGTTGGGTTTGACTTTCCATATAAGTTTCAAAATATGATAGAGTATGTTTCACTAGAAGATTCAATACTTGTGCTACGCCATTATGGTTCAAAACGTGTATATAGTTTTAAAGGTAGACTAAAATTAATTAATACTTTTTATGGTGATCTACATATAAATCCTTGGACTTTAAAATTAAATGATTCATATATTTCTACACCTGAAAAAGGATTAGTATCTTATAATGTTAATGATTGTGGACCTTCTTATGCAACAGCAAAAAGATACTTTGCTGTTTCTAAAGATAAACGAAGAATTCCTTATCTTGTTGTAAGACCAGCATGTAAAATAAAAGGATTGATGGTTGTAGCATATGGTGCATATGGGTTAGCTACAAATGTTTCTACAGAGCGATGGAAACCATATTTACAAGATGGTTGGTGTATTGTATTTGCAATGGTACGAGGTTCTGGTGATCATACACTGTCATGGGCTTCAGAGGCGCGAACTATAAATAAAATTGTATCCTATTACGATTTAGAAGCATGTATTAAATATGCACAAAAACTTTTAGGGCTTGGTCCTAAACAAACATGTGTATATGGAAGATCTGCTGGTGGTTATTTACTTGGTATTGCAATATCTCAAAGTGGCGGATCTTTGTTTAAAATGGCATATGCAGAAGTTCCATATGTAGATGTATTAAGCACAACAACAAATCCAAAGCTACCATTAACAAAAGTTGAATATAATGAATTTGGTTTACCTTCTAGAAGTATACATGAATTTCAAACCATTTTAAATCTAAGTCCAGTAGATTCACTAAATTATAATACTCCTCCGGATATATCTATTGTTGTAAGAACTAGTGAAAATGATGTACAAGTTTATGCATATGAGAGCCTTAAATGGATTGAAAGTCTACGTGGTAAAAATATAGATGATGCTAGAAAACTTGTGTACATAACAAAAAATGAGGGTCATTTTGTAAAAGGATTGATATCTTCTACGCATTTTGCAGAGGACTTTTTTTTCTTAAAATCATTTAGAGGATGAATACAGAAACTCTTAAAGAAGAGTTACGAAATAAAAAATTATCAACTAGTTTGAAAGGTGGTAAAACACGCAAGCAACGAGTTATGAGTGGTGGTGCAGTTAGAACTGCTGCACAAACAGATGATGCTATTACCAATATAGGTAATACATTAACTACATTAATAGGCGATGATAATTTTGGAACTGTTAAAAAAGTTTTTGGTACAGATCCTAACAACCTATTTAGTAATGGTAATTTTGTAGATCATTTATTGACTACTCCTACACTAAATGGTCCAGATGGTCCACTAAAAGCATATATTGATTCAATGCCTGGTGTAAGTGGTCCTTCTGGTCCTAGTGGTGTAAGCGGTCCTTCTGGTCCTAGTGGTGTAAGCGGTCCCTCTGGTCCTAGTGGTGTAAGTGGTCCTTCTGGTCCTAGTGGTGTA
>Ga0214919_10000190_pt1 | contig 105231 bp, 94 predicted proteins | sample LL1503_MetaG_FD_177994 | JGI IMG/M metagenome (GOLD analysis project Ga0214919, IMG submission 177994) | Freshwater microbial communities from Lake Lanier, Atlanta, Georgia, United States - LL-1503 | ecosystem: Environmental > Aquatic > Freshwater > Lake | place: USA: Georgia | collected...
TTTATTATACGGTTTATTATACGGTTTATTATACGGTTTATTATACGGTTTATTATACGGTTTATTATACGGTTTATTATACGGTTTATTATACGGTTTATTATACGGTTTATTATACGGTTTATTATACGGTTTATTAGCAAGTAATGTACTGGCGAAGCAAACCCTAAACCCTAAACCCTAAACCCTAAACCCTAAACCCTAAACCCTAAACCCTAAACCCTAAACCCTAAACCCTGATTTTTATACCGCTTCTCCGAAAACCCTATTATTCAAAAGTTCAGAAATGAGTGCTATAGTGAGAATTGAGTGATAAAGCGCGGAATGGGTACAATTTCCCATTGATTTTCGTTGATATTCAAAAGTTCAGAAATGAGTGCTATAGTGAGAAACGAGTGCTATACAGGGGACATGCTGTCCCCTCTGACCCCTTGCCTGTAGCATGAATAAGTTTCCGAATAATTCTGGTGTGAATTTGCGGATAAATCTTGTGTGAATTTGCGGGTGAATTTGCGGGTGAATTCGGGTGTGAATTCGGGTGTGAATTTGCGGATAAGTTTTTGAATAAATCTGGTGTTAATTCGGGTGTGAATTCGGGTGTGAATTTGCGGATAAGTTTTTGAATAAATCTTGTGTTAATTCGGGTGTGAAATCTGGTGTTAATTCGGGTGTGAAATCTTGTGTGAATTCGGGTGTGAATTCGGGTGTGAATTCGGGTGTGAATTTGCGGATATTCATAATTAATTAATTAATTCATTATGAATTATCTCTCTTCTCTCTAGTCGACTCTTTTAATTATAAAATTATTGGTTAATCTTGCTGTTATTAATTTGATTTTCGAGACTATTTTGCCGTGTTTATTTAATTCCAAATCTATTTTTTTCAATTCTCCTGTTGTTTGATATGCTGTTCCTGACCATACTTCCTCTCTTGTCCCTCTTATTTTTTCGAATTTATTCCCTTCTACATGATATTTTCCGTCTATATTATCTCTTGTTATGTTTTTATTCAGGGGACATGCTGTCCCCTCCGACCCCTTGCCCTGAATGGAATTTGAGGGGGTTAAAGGGGGGTCGGACACCCTTGTATGATATTTTTTTATTATTTTTATATTCTCTTCTTTTAATTCTTTTATTTCTTTATTTAATGATGATATGTAATCTGGAGTGGGACCAAGACCAAGAGTTGAAGCATAACACAACTGTTTCTTTAATTCTCTATTCTCTTCCAATAATTTTAAATACTTTTCTGGACTATATTCTACTGTTCTTATAATTTCTCTTATTGATTCATCTACTACAGATTCAGATGTCCCTTCCATATTTATTAATTCCGTGAAATTATGTTTTTTTATCATTATTGTTCTCTGTCTCTCTATAAACAGCGGATGTTCTTTTATTGCATTCTCTATCTGCAATTTATTTTCCACCTTGAATGCATTTATTAAACGAAAATTCTGATACGTTTTCTTGTGACTATATATCCTATTTTTTAAACAATTCGAATTCCCAAATTTAATTAATCTCTCACCCTTTTCACTCTTATTGTCTATTGTTCCATAATACACGCATTGCACGTTTGATGGAAAATGTTCTATTAATGTCTTCTCTCTTATCTTATTCTTCACTTCTATCGCTTCATTCTTCTCTTCTATCGCCTTGTTTATTTCATTTTGCATCTTGTATATACCCGTCAATCTTATTTCTTTTACCACTTCACACACCCAATTTTGAAACTTTTGGGCAATTGGTTTTCGCGATCGAAACAGCACTTTATATAATCCTTTTTCTGTTAAAAAGGTCACTTCTTGCATTCTTCCCGTGCTGTCAGTAGTACTTACAGCACGCTTTTCTGATTCATCAAAATCTGTAATTGACATTCTTATGTTATTTATGTCTAATATTGCTCCCACGTCACTCGCTCGAAAGAGCGGGTCAGTTACTGTTCCTTTTATTATGATTTCCGTGTGCAAATCGTTTGCATTAAATGCCTTTACTATGTCCATGATGGTGTAATAGTATATATTACACCATCTCTTTATATTATTTATTTTTAATACTATTATCTTATTTATAAAGGGTGTAACCCGATGCATTACATCATCATACACCCCCCTTATTCAAAAGTTCAGAAATGAGTGCTATCGTCAGAATCGAGTGCTATTAGGGGTAGGGGACATGCTGTAGGGGACATGCTGTCCCCTATGACCCCTTGCCCGCAGCCCCTTCACCTTCGGTGTTAATTACCGGATAAGTTTCCCTATATTACCAATAATTACCCCCGTTAATATCGTCTGAATTTACGCATAACTTTATACTGGAAACACCGTGTCATTACCCCTATTACCCATCCTTACCATATACTCTCTACAGAATTTTACACTTCTTATCAATCAGATTTCCACTTCTTTCAATCTACCCAAACTTATATTCAATTCTGTTATGTCTACATTTACAACATTTTTAGTATACAAGTAATCTAATATTTTCTTGCCATTCTCTAATTTTATTCCACCACTATCAACCGTTCCGGTCTACAATAAACATAAAATTAAATAAATAAAATAAATCAAAACAAAATGAATAAAAAACATATTGAAAAATATATAAAAATCAATGTATAAAATATAAATTGAAAACTTATTTTCTATTTATATTTTTATCAGTTCTCAAGTTCGTAGGCAATTCGATGACGACAACAACATCTTTTACCCCAGTTTCTCCCATTCGCGATTTCAAGGGCGACACGACCATCAACGTGCTTTCAACTCCGGCATTTTGTCCAACTCCTGCAGTCAACACATCAAAACTTGAACCCATTGAACCCACACAGCTCTTCCCCCCCATTACTCCTATTCACATTCAACCAAATTCGCCCTCTTCATTGAACTTTGGCACTCCAGACTACAAGAGACATTTCTCAAGCTACCTTGAACCTACCCCACCAGCACTATCATCAGCGCCCATTCCAATCAACGACTTCAAGTGGATGAGCACAACGAAATCGTCAGTGTCAAGTGAGAGTGATTTCAGCTCATCATCGTCGTCGTCATCGTCTTGTTCATGCACACTGCTGTCGTCGTCAAGCGAGAGTGATTTCAGCTCATCATCATTTGAGTCATCATCATCGCACGATTCATCCAAATCCTCTGAATCCATTCAATTCAAGTGGAGCGCAACCCCTTAAAAAACAAAAAACAAAACACAAAAAAACAAAACACAAAAAACCTTTTTTTATTCAAAACATGGAATCAAACCAACTGAAATAATACCGAGGTTGTTTTTTTGTATAAAGTTTTTTAATATTACCAGTCACAACTTCATATTCTTCTTCTGAATTGTTGCTTACAATACCAGAATTGTTTATAATAATTTCTGATACATTTTCATTTTTTTTTTCATTATCTTTATTAGACTTAATTCCTTGGCTTTCGCCTTCACCTTCTTCCACCATTTTAGATTCTACGACACTATAATTTCCTTCATTCATTTTCGTTTCTTCGTTGCTTGTATCAGGTTTTGCATTTGAATCATTTGAATATTTTTGCACATTCTCTCTACCACCGTCGACAATTATGTGATTTGAAGTAAGCAATTCTGCCAACTCACTCAAATTTGTTTGAGAATACTTGTTATACTGATGTGGTTTAATTACATTCACCACTTTTTGTATTCCCAATGCATATCCAAAAAATGCTGCAGCACAAATCATGCAAACCAATGCATCAGACTCAATTTTTATATGAGTAGTATTCATTATAATAACTGCGCTATCGTAGTGTATATAATAATAAATATTATTTTTTTAATATGTTTAATATGTTTATATATAGTTCAATGTTTAATTTATTTATTTGTTTAAAGTAAAAATCGTAAATAATAAATTATTGCAATCATTATATAATAAGAGCCTCCGATTATACATGAAATATTAAATCTATTTTTAGAGTTTTTTTCCCATTCTAGTGCCTCTAAAAATGGGTCTGCAATAGTAAAATCGTCATTGCATATTTTATTTTCAATCATGCTTAATATGCACCCACCGAATACGAAAAACATGAAAAAAACAATAACTAGCAATGCAACCACACAATTTACAATATACCGTGGTGCAAATAATGAAAGAATTACAAATGATATAGGGGTGCTTGTATGAAATGACCGCATTAAAATTCCAATCGACTTTTCAGACAATTTACTATTTTTACAATTATTTTTTATTATTTCAACTATTTCATTTCGTTTTTCTTTCGATAAAAAAACCATAATGTATATAAATATAATTTATTTATTTTTATTTATTTATTTATATTAACACAACAACACAATTTATACGAATGAACGATTTTAAAGAAATAATAAAGAAAAAAACTAAAAATAAAAATAAAAATAAAAATAAAACTTGTGAAGAACCAGAATCGGAAAAATATACTAAATGTGATTCACTCAATTCCCGCAAAATTCAAGATACTCAACTGCACAAGGATAAATTAAATTCTGCATTTAAAGAAAGCATTAAAGTAAACAAATGGTTTTATTTGTCGTTGGGTTTATGTTTTTACATGTTTAAACAAAGTAATCCAGATAACACATCATACATAATACTTGTAATATCATACATTTTTATAATGATGGCAGGGCATATAGCTCATCGCATTTCACACAATATAAATTTTACAGATGCTTACAATAAATATAAAAAGAATAATGTAAATCCGCGCATAGACAATATTTTATTAAAATTTTGCAGATTTTTAGACTTTCATGCAATAACACACCATGACACGACAATAAATAAACAAACTGAAAATATTTTATATGAATTTATTAACAATGTGATAACACAAGGAGGAGCAATCATTATTTTTGTTAAACTTATTAATTATTTTATTGATTTTAGAGTTGTAATTCTATGGGCGCTAATGTATGCGACGACTCATAATATGAATTACCTGTTAACAAAACCGTCAACGCATCGCGACCATCACTTACACGATGATACAAATTATGGAATTGACATTGCCGATATTTTATTTGATACAAAACACGATTTGGATGATATTGAAACACATAACCATGTTTCAATAAATCTAATAATTATAACATTGGTTATTATATATTTTTACAACAAATAAATTTATGTAATATTGTTGTTTATTGTGTTTATTGTTTGTTATGTTCTTCTGGCCTTGCATCTAGAATTTACAACAGTGCCATTTCCTGCAACGGCTAAACTGTTGGGTTTATAAAAAACTTGTGCATTATTAGTAAACAAACTCTGCATTGTCCCAACACCGCCAATAGCACTTGAACTATATGAAAATGGAAACATCAATGTATTCGGTACGTTTATATGTTATATATATACTTTATAAAATAATAAAAAATAATATTTTAATTATTAAAATTTATTGACTAATTTAATTAATTGCTATTTCACACTTACAAAAACTCAATGGAATGCAGCCCCGACTCATTTTTAGAACATTTTGCAATAATTTGAGGATTTGCCGAGTTTTCAATCACATCTTCATGTTTGTAAACATTATTTTTAGCATCTATAAAATATTCAATTCCCTTGATGTTCTGAACCCACACATTAACATTTTGTTGTGACACTTTAGTGGCTGACGAACTTCCATTTGCAACATCATCCATTATACTATTGGGCACACCTTTTGTATGCGTTCCGCAGTAATCGCACCCCGCTTTTTTTTTCCTGGTGCACTGTTCGCCGTTTGCGCGCTTTGCATGACACCGATGTTGAGCGGGAACAATATTCTTCACACGTTTTCGTTTCATAAAATCTTCCTTTGTGAGTTTGAGTTTTTCATAGTCGTAAACAAATGAAACGATTTGCTTAAATAAACCATCAATTTTAATTTGCATTTGTTGGTCTTTGTCTTTATCACCGGCATCATGTTTTTCATTTGAAAGTGCGGCAACTGCTGCATTCAAATCTCGCAACTTTGAAGCCGCTTCATCTTTGAAAGCAATTGTGTATGAATCTATTTTCGCTCCAATTCGACGCTCCATTTGTGGTTTGTGTGTTTATGGGTGTGGATGTTAATTATATAAATGCGAGTCTTTATTTCAATTTTTTAAATAATTGAAATAAAAATATATAAATATATAATTAAAATGTAATATTAATATTATTACATGTTCCCAATATTACTTGGACTTGTAGAGCGTGTAGATGCATTGTCATTTGGATTGGGTTCAATAACAATTTGATTTTCTAATTCATTTTCTTCCGGAATATCTACAACTAAACTAATATTATTATCATTATTATCATTATTATTATCAGTATTTTTTGAAGACACAGGTGTTACAGGTTGAGATTGAGGTTGTAATAGAGGCAAATGTAGTTTGAATGGCGGCGTTGTTGTATTTGAACGCGCGGGTGTGGTTTTGGTTGTCATTACTGTTACATTATCATCATATGATAATTTTGCGCTAACAACATATTTTTGGGGAGTGGATAATGGTGGCGTTTTTAGAGAAATTTCATTTTGAGTTTCAAACTTTGAATGAAGATAATCGTTATTTACAAATCCGCCTCCGCCTCCGCCTCCACCTCCACTTAATCCGCCTCCGCCTCCGCCTCCACCTCCTCCAAATCCGCCTCCGCCTCCACCAAATCCGCCTCCTCCATCACCTCCGCCTCCGCCTCCACCAAATCCGCCTCCTCCATCACCTCCGCCTCCGCCGCCCACACTATTTCCACCACGAATTGAGTGTGACAAAGATGCAAGTGCTTCATCTTCCAGAGAATTAATATTTATTTTTACTTCACTGAGTCCATTTACAAAATTTGGTTTTTTTACATTATTATATTTTCCATATTTTACATTATATTCTTGTATAATTTCCTTATCAATAATTGGACTAATGTCCTGTAAATTCTTTATATCGGTTTTTATGATTGAAAGCATATCTTTTGCGGTTTGACGTTGTTCCCTGCAGAGAGAAAGTTCAATTTGAATCTTCTTATTTATTTGCGTGTATTGTAATGCACACAACCTGTGCGCTTCCGCCCGTTTTCCAAGCTGAAAATAAGAATCAATGGATTTGATAATTCCAACAAAAACGCTTCCAATTCCGAGTATAATATTCATTTTATCATAATTCAAATCAATACCGGTTATAAAACCAATTCCGCTGCTTAAAACAATTACCGGAATATTTATATAATTCGAAAGCAGATTATATTTTTCATATGATGCAAGATGTAGTATTCCCAAACTTTCACATTCTTCCGCAGATTGAGCTAAAAGTTGTTCTAAATCTCGGTTATAATTTATTGGTTCCATTATTATATTTTTTATTTTATATTTTAGTTTTATTTATATACAATGTATGTATATTATTTTTATAACTATAAAAATAATAGTAAGATAACTAAAATAATAACTATAATAATGACAGTATTAAATATTATCAAGCGGCGATTCAATTCTAGACGGTAGTACAACCCAAAATATAACCAGAGCATTCCAAAATGTCAAATAGTTTGCATATAAACTAGGGTCTATTCCTAAAAAATTCATAATTGTTGTTACAACATAATCAAAAACAATCGCAGCACCAATTACAACTACTTTTAATTTTAAAGATACCATTTAATGTATTTAAAGTATTAATATACTATTATAATATAATTATTTTATAAATTAAATCGTGTGATTTTATTTATAAATTATTAATTATTTTTATAAAACATACTATATATAGTATTTCAATGAAAAATAGAACTATATTTGTATCGACTATATGTACACTAATTTTATTAACTCTTTATCTACATATGTATTATAACCGGTTGTCTCCGCAAGAATTAACGAATGTGTTATGTGGAAAAATGGGAATACATCAAAGTTTAAGCAGACCAAATAGAATATATAACATAGTATATAATTTAGATGAAACATTCACAATGGATGTGATTGAGAACAATAATTCAGTTGGGAAAACAAAAGGGTATTATAAAGTAATAAGTAACTACAATATTGGGTATATTGATATAACTTACACTGATGTCGCCGAATCTCCGTACATCGAATCACCATTAAGTAAATACAATGAAAATAACGTCTATAAAACAATGAAAAATTTATTAGGACCATTTACCTTACATTCTCAATCGAATAGAACAGGATACATATTAGAGTATGGTCATTTATATGGTAAGTCTAATAAATTTATGACAATGTTTGGTATCGAATAAATATACAATAATTAAATATTTATTTTATGTTGTATTCGGTATAATCCACGTTGTATTTTTCAGGAATGCTGCCTGTTTCAATCATATGATAAGACAAAATGGATGAATGATTATAATTTTTGAAAAACCATTCTACAGTATTCACGGCAATTCTTTTTTTTTTATCCTTTGTATCATTGTCGTCGCCAACATCGTCGTCGTCATCAATGGATACAAAATATAAACCGCTGTATGCCGTATCATAATTTTCCGTCCAGTTTCCATTAGAATCTCGAAGTGCAAGTAACTTTCGAACAGATTCGTCTGTTTTTGCAACTTCTTGAGAGATTTGCGACTCGTCGGGAATGCCTGATTTTAAAAATACATTCATTTTACCTACGAATAACACCGACCTCAGAACGCCCCCTTCAACATATTTACCATATTTTCCCGTTGTTAATGCGGTCCCGTCATATAGTTCAAATGGTTTACTATCATGAGTATAACAAGCGTATTTCATAGATGATAAAAAATTTGTTCCCACATAAAACGGACCAAATGAACTTTTCAGCGGCGCCTTTAACAATCCAAAAAAAGCCAAATATGTGATTTTTTGATACTGGTCTCCATAGTAACATATTACCGGTGTTTCTATTAAACGGTTGTTGCAATCATATAACCGCATAATTGCAGGATTTCTTAAAAAAAGGTCAGTTGCACGTTTGTCGACATCAACGTACAATACCTTTTTAAAATTTACAATTTCGCTTGTAACCGTCCACCACAAATCGTCGTCAGAAATTGAAAGTTTATGAGGGAATTTAAGTTTTCTAAAATATTTATGAAAAAAGAAATAACTGCCATTGTTTGTTTTTAAATGCCCTCTGTATTTTATAATTTCATTGTCTTTAAATAAAACAGTTGAAACATGTGTTTTTACTTGGTCAAGCGCCGTTCGTTTCGATGGAGCATATTTTATACTTGGGAATTCGAACTGTTGTTTTTTTGACTCCTTGTTATAACTATACATCATCAGGTATTCAATAAATGGAAGCTCGCATGATGTATTTATTTGATATACACAAATGTGAAGCATTTCTTCTTCTCCGTCGGCGTCAATTATAAATTCATCAATATCTTTTTCAAGTGTGGATGCAAATGGATAAATGTCACAATCACCGTCATCTTTGGATTCGACTTCTTCAACATCGCTGCTATTGCCACTGCCACTTGCAAATTCATATGCACCTGCATCATCTAGTTTATCTAAACTATATTGTAGTGACAGCTCGCGATTTTTTGAATATTCATCATCATTACATATTTTATTTTTATCCAACTTTTTAGAGTCTGTATCGATTTTTCGCGTAGACTTTCCAGGTAACATGTTTATTATATTTAATATATTAATATAATAGATATTATTAATATATTAAATAATTGTTTATATATTATTTTTATTCTAGTATTTACATTTCTACATTCTAGACATTTTTATGAATTGTCCACCCATGCTTCCTGATGTTGATGTTATATTTTTTTTCGACGTATAGACTCTTTTATTTTTTCTTCTCTCGTTTCCATTAAAAAGTCTCCAACCTTTTGCGCTTGATTCTGGTCATTTTGATAAAATTTCAATAACGCATTCATAAGAGTATTTTTATTCAAAGGCGCTTTTACTTTTGTTGTCGAGTATATTAGTTGCCCACCATTTATATCAAAACAATCAATTTCATTATCCTTCATGATGTGTAATAATTTATCTGTGACATCTTTCTTTTTATCTCTTCTCTCCTTGATTTCTTTTTGAAACTCTTTTATTTCGTTATCCATTTGTATCCACGCTTTAACATTTTTTACGAGTTGTTCTTTTGTATTCGCATCTGTTGCAGACATATTTTTTATTTTATATACTATATGAATATCCTTTTATTATGTTTATTAAAATCATTAAATAAACATAACCAAATTATATAGAATAACTAAATAATAAATAATATATAAATACATTATCATATATTATTATAAAACTAAACCAATACACCACAAACATACATTCAAACAAACAAACGAAATGATAGAAATTGTATCAGCGACCATAGCAATATCAGTTTTTTTTATTGTAGCATGCGGAAGTTTCTATTTAAAAGATAAATATTATAGGGACAACTATTATAACACAAAATCGTATCATCATTATCAACAACCACTTAATGACAGCAGTTATTTAGAAAGGATATAATCTAACAAAAAAAATAATAATAATTACATTACAATTTAAAATGCATCTAATTCCTTGTCAATAAATATTTCCTTACCAATTGTTTTTATCATTTTTTTCCCATTGATTTCCGTTATTGGAGTGCTAACGTGATTCATTGTGACAAGAAACTTGTCCCTTTTATCGTCATTTGTTTTTATTTCCGGGTCTGAATCTCTCAGCTCTTTCAAAGTATACATTTGTTTTTTTGAAAGAGTATCTATCGATTCTTTAAGTTTGACGTTTCCATCATCTTTTTCCCATTTTTGTTCATCTTTAATATACATTACATCTCTCTTTTGGTCAGTACAGTGAATGGGGCGCTTGTAAACATCCAGCTCTTTTAACCCTCTCAGCATGATTGTGCTGACGCTTTCTTCCAGGCTCTTGTCTCTCGTAATTTCCAAATCATGAAACGTGACTTTGAGTGATTTAATAAAATCGCACAGATTTATCGCATCTTTACACTGTTCATTCAAAAAAATATTTATATTAAATTTCTGTTTAATATTTTTGTGTCTTATGTTGGTTGTTGTTGTTGTGTTGTTGTGATTTGCAATCATTTCCTTCAACATGTCATTCTGTTCCTTCATGAATATTTTCATTGATTCATTGTCTTTTAATAACTGTAGTATCAGTTCATTTTTATTTTCGCTCGACTCGTCGTCACATTCATTAATATAAAATTCGAGTTCTTTTTTATCCTCGCTTATTTTTAATGAAGATGATGATAATGATGCAGTACTATTTTGAACTTCGTCAAGGTGTTTTCGAGTAATCAAATGTTGTTTAAAGTGTTTACTTTTAAAGCACCTATAATTGCAATGGTTGCATATAAATATTTTATCAGCGGCGTTATTATTATTAATACTCTTGCTCTTGTTCTTGTTCTTGACACTGCTGCCATTGTTGCCGTTTACATTTCCGCCATCACTAGTGTTGCAATCTTCATTATTATCTACAACAACGCTTGTTTTTTTATTAAACATATCTGAATGATGAATTTCTCTCAAGACGATGTCAATGTGTGTTTTACATTCGTATTTTTCCAATATCTGTAAAATCCAATTTTCCCACCCTCCGCTATTTTTAATAAAATCAATCATGTCAGAATAATATGTTTCTGACTGAGTTTGTTTTTTTAATATATGTTTTCTTTGGTTTACATTTGTGGTGTGACCTATAAATACTTTGGTGATGTTTGGAGATAAACAAGATATCTTATAAAATATCATTTCGGCATAATTTATTTTAACCTTGGGCATTTAAAATTTTTACAAAATATTCATATACATGTAATATATTATTTATTCTTATATTGTTTTTATTCGTATATTATTTTCATTGATTTTTTTGTCCTTTTTTGTCCTATTTTGTCCTATTTTGTCCTATCCATTTCCACATATTTTGAATAATCTTATCCATGGTCCTATTTCGTTCTTATTCATGTTTTATTTGTTCTTATACAGGCAATATTTGTCCTATTTTTGTCCTATTTTGTCCTATTTTTTTGGCACATTTTCCAGAAATTTCCCGATTTTCCCAATTTTTCCAGATTTTTCCCAGATTTTCCGATTTTTTCTTATGCAGTCAGGTGTATTTTACAAATATAACCGAGACCATATGTGCTGCATAGTTGTATTTTTAACCCATAAAAAAAATATTGTATTTTTTTGGATTTTTTATTTTCAAGATTCTTTTTTAAAAATGGAATTTGGACATTTATAAATGTCCATTTTTGATTTTAAAAAAAAAGTTTGTAAAATTATATATTTTGTTGATTTTTAATAATCCTATTTTAATCTTATACACATTCAATTTGTTCTTATACACGTCCTTTTTTGTCCTATATTTGTCCTATTTTGTCCTATTTTTTGGAACATTTTCCAAAAAATCCTGGATTTTTCCAGTTTTTCCTGGATTTTTCCAAGTTTTTCTGATTTTTTCTTATGCAGTCAGGTATTTTTTCCAAATATATCAACGACTGTGTATGCTGTGGAGTTTCACAATTGCCTCATAAAAAAAATAATGGATTTTTTAGGATTTTTTATTTTCAAGATTCTTTTTTAAAAATGGAATTTGGACATTTATAAATGTCCATTTTTGATTTTTAAAAAAAAGTTTATAAAAATGATATATTTTGTTAATTTTATGAAGAATGGTCAGAATGTTCCTATTTTGTTCTTATCCATGTTCTTATTTGTTCTTATACAGGTCCTTTTTTTATACCAATTTTGTCCTATTTTATCCTATTTTATCCTATTTTTTTGGAACATTTTCCATAAATTTCTATTTTTTCCCGGATTTTCCCAGATTTTCCTGGATTTTTCTTATGCAGTCAGGCATATTTTACGAATATTTTTGAGACTGGATGTGATAATAAATTGTAAGTTTTACATGTAAAAAAAATATTGTATTTTTTAGTATTTTTTAATTTCAAGATTCTTTTTTTAAAATAGAATTTGGACATTTATAAATGTCCATTTTTGATTTTAAAAAAAAAGTTTATAAAATGGTTATTATAATACTTTATCCATTATTTTCTCTAAATTTGTATTTATTGTGACATTATCTTCATCTCCATCACAACAGATGTCACTTGTCAATGGTTCTTCAAATGGGTCACTTACTCCTGTGAAATTCTTTAATTTTCCTTCTAATGCCAACTTATACAACCCTTTTACATCACGTCTAATGCAACACTCTAACGATGTTTTCATATAAACTTCAATGTATTTTCCTTTACTACTTATTAGCTTTCGATTAAACAATCTGTCTTCTTCATATGGTGCTATATTCGCACACACTACTATTCCTCCATTATTTACGATTTCGGATGCAACATATCCTATTCTTCTTACATTTGCACTTCTGTCCTCTTTACTAAATCCCAATCCTTTACTCAAATGTAGTCTCACAACATCAGCATCCAGAAGTGTTATTTTTCTTGATGTTTCCGTCTCTCGCAATTTCTCAATCAATACATTCGCCATGGTTGACTTTCCACTTCCTGACAATCCTACAAAATAAATACACATTCCCTTATTATTTAATAATTTAAATTCAGTTCGCAATTCATCTATGATGTCCGTCCAACTAAACCATTCGGGTATCTCAACTTGTTTACTTAACATGTCGCGTTGTTGTGTTCCTGATATATTCAACACGGTCATTCCATATGGCACATCATTTTCATTTCTGTACTCACCCAACTCTTTTACATATACGATTGAAGGTGATGTAATAATCTTTATACCTATATCTTTTTCATATTTTAATAACAGTTCGTGTGCGTCGTATAGACCATAAAAAGAACTACCATCTTTTTTCTTATAAGATGGTCCCGCGTGATCCCTTCCCACGATAAAATGAGTACAACCGTAGTTTTTTCTTACTATTGCATGTAGTACTGCTTCTCGGGGTCCCGCCATTCGCATACTTAATGGCAATAATGACAACAGTGTCGTGTTCTCTGGATATTTTTCTACTAACTTTTTATAGCATCGTACGCGCGTATGATAATCAATGTCGCAATCTTGTGTTACCCCTACAGTTGGATGTAATAACAATTTAGCATCTTCTCCCACCTCCTTCAGTGCAAATTTTGTTAATTCAAAATGTGAACGGTGTAGAGGATTTCTCGTTTGAAACCCAATGACAGTATTCCAATTATTTTTTTTAAAATATTCTTTTGTCTGTTCCGGTGTATGCCTCAGTTCTATAAAATCATAGTGGTTCGGCAACTGCATTTTTGTGATTTTGCCACCAATGTATTTTTTATTTACATTTTCCATGATAATAGAATGGTATGGATGATTCGAATCATCCGAGCCCAGTGCTTTTCTACATTCTTCTAATAAATCTGGTTGATATATATCCTCAACTGTCATTGTTGCAATACAAATTCCCGTTTCATCTTTTAATATTACAACATCATTCGTGTTGACACTTTTATCTGTTGCCAATACAATCGGAATCGGCCACACGGTTCCATTTTCTAGAGTCAAGTTATCTAAACATGATTTATAATCATTTTCTTTCATAAATCCGTCCAGCGGATAAAAACCTCCATTCAATAGTAACTCTACGTCACATAATTGTCTTTTATTCAACACAATTTCCATCTTAATATTTTATATTGTCACATTTCATAAAATATTTATAAATATTACGAATATCACAAATATTCTTAATTCTTATTATTTTAAATCATTTTTTTACGAAACTGCGCAACAATATAAACTTTTCCAACTATATTCTTCCATTACAATATCTGGTGTAGGGACTTGTATCGCATGCGCATGTTTTGAAAATAGCTTGTCCTTTGTCGAACAAGTTGTTTCAATTATTTCATCATATAAACTACAAATATCTTGATTCTTAAATTTTGTATTAAATATTGTATTATATAGTTCGAGCTCTTCATAATTCAACTGCATCTTTTTTCCGTATTTCATGCATTTTACTACTAACCCATTCCAGTGCTTATTTTTAATTGGATTTTCAAGCACATCATTCTCCAGCGCCCAATCTCCCAAATAAATCAAATGCTCTAGGACTTCCGCAATTTTATCATCATCTGGGATATGGTCAAAAAATCGGATTTCCACACCATGATTGTAATGTTTATTGAAATTAATGTCATATCCCATTCTGTCGGCTTTTGTGTATGCACACTTCTTATAATATTGATTATACCATCCATATTCCTGTGTAGCAACATAAAACGCGCTAGTGTTATCTTGTAGCAAACTGCCAGTTTTCATATTATCCGTATCATATGTTCCGATACCAATGCATCGTGACACTGCGCATCTCTGCGAACATGCTGAGAATAATAATGCATTGTCGCATTGATTCGTTGAAAAATGGTCTGGACTTCCATATTTGGCTAAAAAAAATGGTTCTATAAATTGGATGAGTTTTATATAATTTTTGTGAATCCGAATAAACGCATCTTTATCTGAAATTTTACTGTCTTCTTGTAATTGGGTGGGTAATGTGATATTAAAATGGAGCGTTCCATTATTGAATATTCCAATATTATTTTCATTAGTGAGATAAATGGCAAATGGGTGATTATCTTTTATGAATCCTATTTCGCCATGTTCCAGGAAAATACTATTCTCCAAAAAAACATGTCGTAAATTTGTAATAAAATCTTTCTTTGATTTTTTGTATTCTTTCATCACGTCAATATTTTTTGCATTATAGAAATTCTGTGTTATTATCTCAATTGTATCTCCGTCAAACGTAAATTTTTTCTGGAAATTCTCCCGCAAATACTCGTTTTTTAATGATACAACATCCCATAGTGTTTCCCCACAAAATTTCGGGTTTTGTTCACATAATTTAATATATAATGTTTTTGATTGATTCATACGGTCCGTTTTTGTCATAGAATGGCTATTCATGTGTGTTGGAAATTCTCCAGAATAAGAGAAAGATTTATATAAAAATCCACAATCAACGTGTTCTTCGACATAGTTTTTGTAATAATCTTCACTATATCTTTCTTTTTTGTGACTGTTCAAAAATATTTTCATATGTTTTTCGCTCTTTTTCTCAAATTCTAAATACAACCCATTCTCGATTCCAATTCCCCAATATAATTCGTTAGTTCCATAACATGATTTATATTTTTCATGTTTATCTGAACTATTTTTCCCAATTTCAATGTAAATACCATTATGATTATCCATGGTATAATGTATAATGATATATTAAAATAAAAAATATAGAATTTGGACATTTACAAATGTCCATTTTTGATTTTACACCTTTTAATATTTTAAATGGCGATTATGGAATAAAAATAATTAAAAAGTGTAAATGCATTATATTTGAATATCATTACTAACTATTAACCCAAGTATTATTCCAAATATAACACTTGTTGGTTTTATTACAAACTTAGGGTATATTTGTAAATTTTTATAGCAATTTTTTTTATAAACCATATAAGAAAATAAAAATAATGAAATGACTGGTAAATAAATATTATTATTCATTCGTTTTTTGTGTCTCCAAAATGATGTAAATATTAATAAAATCGCATTTAATATGCCATACAATATAACTCCAAATTTATGGTAATAAACTAAATATGCAATTATAAATTGGCTTATTATTTCTATAAAAATAGTAGGATACACATACACATTTGTTTTATTAGTTTGTTTATTAATAACATAATCTTTTGTATAATTTATTTCAAATATTGATGAATTGGTTACTTTTCCAGTACAACAACCTGCGAAAAAACATCCAATTCTACCAATTGCACATGCTATAGAAAAAGCGAATATAATCATGTGAATATTACTACAATTAAAAAATACTAATATAAGAATTGGCATTACAGTTAAATGAGATGCTAATGAATATGAACTTGAACAATCTTTACACCATATATGTTGAGTATATATAGAAATTAAAAAAATTGTAAATAAAATAAAATAATCTTTCAGTAATAAATTATTTACAAATGATACTCCTATAATTAAACTGAATGCTGTTATAATGCCATATAATGTAATTTTCATTTATATATTATATATATTTTAATTATCGGCATTTAAAATATTACTGTGAAAACCGCGAAACAAACCAAGAACCAAACATAAGTAACTGTAGGTAAACCATGTTTACGCTTTCCATCATGACCCATCGTATTGCTATGCAATGTGGCGACAATATTGTAAAAGGCGACATTGTGAGTGTGGTAAGACTTGCCAGGTGGTCAACTGTGCAAAAGTGCAAATACAATTTAGATGCACAATGGTGAGATATATTGCACATTATGAAATAGGCGATAATGTGTAATAAAGTATTTGAAATAATTAAAAGTGTTACATATTTGCACGCTTTGAAAGCGCGCTCAAGTAATTGAACAATCTTTGATTTTATTCTTGACGCGGCGGATTGTTCTACTTGCATTACGAGACTGTTACTGTGTTGATTTACTGCAAAACATTATACGCAATATAAAACTCAATTTTATAAATAAAAAAAATAATCAAACATATTGTAAATAATTTTTACTAAATTACATATATTTGAATCTATATTATTATTTATGATGTTGATTTTGTAACTTTATATTTTTCATCTACTTTCAATAACCCATATGGAACGGATGTTAAAGCGTGTCCTAAAAATTGTGGTATTAAAAATTGCAGTTGCATTGTCATACTGCAAAAAAATTGAATTATTCTTAATATCCAAATTAGTAAAGGTTCTATGGTTGTTATTATTTGTGCCCATGTTTTTGTCATATTTATTTTTGTTTTATATGCTGGATTCCACATTTTTAAATAAATAAAATTAAACATTGCAGTTGATGCATATGTTTGTAGTATTGAACTAAAAAATGAAATAAAATACACCAATATAACTTTTTCCCACGTGTTCAACATCATTCCTAAAAATTTTGTATTGTCATCTGGTCCAAATTTCAAGAAATTATTTTTAAATGCTCCTTCCTCATCTAAAAGTATTAAATAAACGATCAAAGACATAATAAATATAAAAAATGAAACTTTTGGAAGGAATAAAAAGTTCACGGACTTATCTTCTTCATTACTTGTCATATGATTTATTTGATTTTATAATATTCAATTTTTTATAGTTATATATAACTTACATTATTATAAAATAAATATTAATTATTTTATTTAAAAATTAATTAATTTTATATAAATATAAATTGAAATACTTAATTCTACACTGATTATTTACAGTAATTTCAGGAATAGAGAATTGTACGCCACCCACCAGAGAAACAATGGCATACGAGTATAGAATGAAGAATGTGAGGGAATCCATTGCCGCTTCCAGCGGAGACGTCCGTGCAAAAATTGATGCAGCAGAAGAGCTTATATTGGAATCGAAAAGGGTAAATAGAGAAGCCGCAGAAATGCTAAAACAAGCGGAAGAATTGAAACAAAAAGCGAAATCCATGTGGTATCAAGGCCACAACGAAATGATGGAACAAACCGGCAATTTACCCGGGAATGAACACATCATGTACATTTTTGCAAATGATATGAGAAGGGGGGAATGGGGGCTGTCAAATTACAAAAAGGCGATTGAAGTGTACACACGACTCATTGACCAGAAGAGTGAAAAATACGCGGACATTTCATTATTCTGGCTGGCAGCAATGCATCTCAAGGGGAAATGTGATGACACTCAAAACAAAGAAAGAAGGTTTCGTAAGGAACATTTGTCCAATGTTGCCGCCGCCGATGCGTGCGCGAAAAAATTCGAGTTGACAAACCCTTCGCTCTATAAAAAATACCTTGACAAGAAAAGAAAGTATTTGCAAGTATACACATACACATACACTCCATCTACATGCGAATTGATGTGTTTGTAATGTTTTATATAGTCAAATGAAAATAAAAATAAAAAATGCATCTACTGTATTGTTTTTTTTATTTTTAGTTTTTTTGCATAATGAATAAATATTACATATTTTAAACTTAATGATTTTCGTGTTCGGGCACTTCATTCAAGTCAGTCATTAATACGCGCTGTGAATAAGCAGGATAGTATTTGTAGTATAGTATTTGAAGTGTTGCTATGATTGTAGAAACCCACGAAATAATCACATACCACATTTGGTAATATATACAATATATGGACCATATTATACCCGACATCAGTCTCATCCATAGGAAATAAGAAGATATATCATCAGCTTTTTTCAATTTATATGTTCTCCACATTTGTGGAATATTGTATATCACACTGAGAACATTTCCAATGTTTATAATAATGGTCATAAATAAATCTATTTGTGAATTTGAACTTGACTGCGAATCACTAGACATGATAGGATGGGATGGGGTGGCTAATCATTTTACGTTTATACATTTATATTATTTATATAAAATGATTAATTGATTGCGAGTGTGTATCGTAAACGATACATTTTTAATTTAATTAACATTAATAGTGAATTAATATTAATCATTTATCTCTCTTCTCTCTACAAATCAAAATGTAAACTATCTTTTTGGATGAACTATCTTACATACTTTCCGGCTCTTGCAAAAGAATCCACGACGAAAATGACAAACACTCCTAGAAAACAATATAATATCAGTTCTTCTGTCACATTTCCTGTTTTTTCATCTTGTTGTTCTTCCAGCATGTGTATAATGTGATTCATCTTTTCAAGTAACTCATCTTTTTGGGGCGGTGCATTTTCAGACACTGTCTTGAAAGCGGATTGACCATGTGGAATATATTGCTGGTAGTATTGTTTCGCGTATGAACTGGGCAAATCCGTGAAATTTTCTTTTGTTACAGCATTGTCATTATTATTATCATGACTGGGTTGGTTCATTTGCTGCTGCTGTTGCTGCTGTTGTTGTTGCTGCTCTTGCTGGTCACTTGTCGGAATGTAATCTGCTAAATCTTCTGAATCGCCGTAAGGACCATATGGACTTCCGCCATCATCATCTCCAATATAACTTGTTGTACTAGTTGTGGCATGAGAATTTAATTTATTCATAAAATCTGAAACACGCGACTGCGGTTGTTGTGACTGCGGTTGTTGTGACTGCGGTTGTTGTGAAGGTGGTGATTGCTGCTGCAACGGGCGTTTAATTGTTTTTCTTAAAGATGACGAGGATAATGATGATGATGTTGCGGCGGACATTTTCTTACCATTTTGATTTTTTTGATTTTTATTATTATCTAATTCTGATTCATCATTATTATAAGGTGAAGCATATTGTGCTAAAGACATTCTACTATAAAAAAATGAGATTTTATTTTAGAAAACATACGTATATACTATTAATTTAATTATTTAATTATTATTAATGATTTAATTATTTAATTATTATTAATGATTTAATGATTTAATTATTTAATTAATATCTTATTTTTCTTCACCTATTTATATATATTGTTGCATACTGTTGCATATTGTAAAGCATAATATAACATTAACATAAAAAAATGAACAAATCGGTCGGAGATGTTGTAAAAGATATAAAAAGTATTCAAATAAAAAACTTATTCAATAAAAGTCACTCATCTGTGGCGCAAATCGCATTAGGATTAGGAATAATTTATGCATGCTTATGTCACTCTAACATAATGCAACATTATTACAATTCAATTGCAGGTCGAATTTTAATTATATTAATAATAAGCATTAGTTGTAGCTACAAGTATACGCTCTTTGTAATTATATTTATTATTTGTATATTTCTGAATTCATTCAAGACATATGAAGGATTTAGCTTGACAGATATTGATTCGATTACATCGAGTATTAAAAATAATCTACCAGCATCCATGGTCTCGTTACCGGCGAATCCGACCCCTCAAGATATTTACGATTATTTGAATAAACAAATTTGCACGGCTGGAAATGCGGATATTTATTCACAAATTTATCAATCGACTTCGTCGTCGGATGATGCGAAACTACTCGCAATGACAGCATTAGGGTTCAATGGTGAAATGTGTAAAAAAGGGGCCGGTGCCACATTTTATCAAAACCCACAAGCACTTTTCGATGATTTTAAAAATAATACGTGTGCATCTAATCCAAATTTGCCATACTCAACTAAGAAATTGATAGCACTTTCATCGTCAATAACTGCAGACTCAACTTCAAGCAATGTATTTAGCGCTCCATTAATTGCAATTGCAAATTGGATTTCAACAACGCAAAGTGCGATATGCGGAGCAGCAGCAACACCCGCAACGACAACACCGGCAGCAACGACAACGCCAAGTTAAAAAATAAAGGTTGAATAATTAAATGAATGAATAAATAAATAATAATATTATTATTTAGTATAGGATTAAATTAATTTAATTTATTAACATAAAAATGATTTCAAAAATACACGAATCAATTAGTTCATTGAATTCAAACATGTTTTTTGCCGGAATTATGATGCTTACGCTGAACATTGGCTCAAGGTATGTTCAGCTGAACCTCAGCCCTTCTGCCGAATCATATTTGAAATACGCAATCACGAAAGAGTTTCTTGTATTCACGATTGCGTGGATGGGAACGCGCAACATTTATGTGGCGCTAACACTAACAGCCGCTTTTGTAATATTAGCAGATTATGGCTTGAATGACAAAAGCAATTTCTGCATACTACCCGAAAAATTCAAGAAGTTACAAGATTCAATTGATACCAACAATGATAAAATCATTAGCGAACTTGAAATCAAAAATGCAATGGACACTTTAGAAAAAGCAAAAAAACAACAGGTTAATCGAGTTCAATTGGGATATTTATCATTTTATGACAATACAAAAATATAAAATAAAAACATAAAAATAAAAGTATATACTAAAAATAATAAATAAATAGAATTAATATTATTAATATATCAATATATTAATAATTAATTAATATTGAATCAAATCTATAATCTTACACAATCAACATATATATCTATAATCTATAATCTATACATCTATAAATGTCTAGTAAACCGGCGGCGGCAAATCAAACTGTAAAAAAAAAATGGTATGAAGATGATGACTTAATTATTACTGAAAAAGAAAATAATGAGTCACAATTTAGCCAAGGTAATGTTGGGGTTGGGTTTGATGCAATCAAAGTGAAAATACAAGAAATGTATGAAATTGGAATTTTAAAACTGTTTATTGAGACCGAAATTTTAAAAAGTGGTTCAGGGTCATTTGAACCCAGTTTTAAAGAGTTGTACAACCCCCAAACGATGACAAAACCTTTTCAAATTGGTAGAGAATTATTATTTACATCTGATGTTGAATTTAGCGAGGCAGGATTTTTGCCCGGGTCTTTACAAGATGACCGTCGAAAATATTTTTTGAATCGTCTTGCTTTTAATAATTATTTACTTCGACTTCCCAGACCGATATCCGATATTGAAACACCCGTTAAAGAAATAACAGATTCTAATGCATACAAGTATTTACAGATTCTTGGAAGTGAAGAACAAGATAGAATTATAATTCTTTGTGACAAATTTGGTGAAAATTATGTAAATAAAGAACGGGGTAACTTGAATGCTATTATAAAATTAAAAAAAGAATTAAGCGATATCAAGCTTCTAGCAGTTGGTGTGAATTTGACACAAGATGCAAAAATGAAACTAGAACAAGCAAAACAAAAAGAATTAATAAAGGAAGAAAATAAAAAAAATAAATTAGAAACCAAAAAAAAAAATTATAAAGCGGCGTGTAAAATTCTCTCCAATGCGATTCGGCGTGCTCAGTATAATGTGACACTTGAAGAATCGCGTGCTGCAAGTATAAAAGATGCCAATTCGCTTTCTACAACCATTGTTGATTGGATGAAATACAAACAAAATAGCCCAGATTTTTTTAGAGAGATTCTAACCATTTTTAAACCTGTAATGTCGAATCAAGTGCAAACAGAGAAAGACACAGTCGGTGCAAAAATGCAAGAAATTATAACAAAATTAACTTCAAAGTTTAAACCAATAGTTGAAAATTATTTTTATGTTAACTTGAATAATTTTGTAGTTGGGGGTGGGGGACCAGCAACCATGAAACCAGCCGACCGAACATTTTTAATCAATGTAATTGTTCCCGCAAATCGCACAAACGACCCGGTAAAATATTCGTGGAACAATATTAATTCTACACTTGAAAGAGTTTCTAAATTAACTTTTGTGAATGCCGCTGATAAAGATGCTGTTGATAAATTATATTTTATTTCAAGTTTCATGTTGAATTTTCAATCAGAACTACTTCGAATGTTTACATTCAATAAAAAAGATGGAGGAATTCAGGAAATTTTTGAAGAAATAACAACGAGTGAAAGTGCTTTGAACACTGGTGGTATGGTTAATATGCTTTATAATAATGTTGTGTATTTGAGAGCAATGCTGATTAAAATTGTTGAGGAAATTCAAAGAGCTTATCTTATACCCAGAGTCAATCCATTGTTGGCAATATTAATTCCACGTTTACTTCCAGCCCAACAAGTTCCAGCTTTTTCACAAGAGTTAAACGCATTAATACAACTTGTTACTACACTAGAACCACTTGTTCATGCATTTCATTTGGCAACTCAACGCAACAGTTATAAAACGATACTGGGCGAAGCATCACATGCTGCATTTGTTGAAAGTATATTTTCCGCAAAGTCCGCGCCAATATCTCATGCCAACAGAAATAATAAATTTTTGGTAGTTTCTGATTTCATTCAAGATTCACCAGTTGTAGTTACCATTCCTGATGATTATTATGACCTTGCAACGCTGGGCAATGCGATTGAAAAAGAGTTGTGCGATAAATGCAGGTGGAGGGTTGATGCTGTAAACGTGGCTGTAAGAGACACGATTTGGACTTGCAAGTATGATGAAAACAATAAAATGCAGCTGAAACTATATTTTCCTGAGAATGAATTAATGAAGATAAATAATATTATTCCAAACATACATGATGCATATCCTGCTGGATTTATTAGTCCAGCTATTCCTCTAGTACCCGCTATACCCCGCTTCATTACTCCAGCAAATAATATTTTTCAAGTTAGTGGAGGGTATATCCGTGCAGGAGTTTTTAAAACCTTGACAATTCCGCAAGGTGAATATAGAGACATTCCACATCTTTTAACTGTCATGGCGAAAACAATCAATGACTTTATCGGAAACGAAAGTAATGTAGAATTAACTCAAGCATATAAAACTAAAATGGTCATTACATTGGATGCTGCTAGAAATCGTGTAAAATTTGAATTTAAACCGAAAGAATTTATTAGCAACGACCCGCATTTTCTCGGTAGGTATGAACAATTAAATATCGATTTCAATCCCCTTGTTAATCCTGCATTTGCAGGTGTATATCACGAAGGTTTATCTATAATATTAGGGTGTTCGCCAGCTGCACCAGTAGCATTTGTTAATTTACCGGTTGTGCATTTTTCCACCGTAGAAGACCTTGCCCCTATTGTACCATTACCACGATTATATAATGAATATTTAATGCCCAATGCCCCCGATTTCCCGGCACTTTCTAAAAGTGTTACAATTGAAACAAGAATGCAAATTGACGGAGATGAATATAACGCATCAGGCATTTTTGGTGTTCCTTCATCAGTTGCACCCATAGGTAAAATTGTAATCACCCCTGAAATTACGATAAGAGAGCTTGCATTGGCAAACCAAAATAAAATCAAGGTGAATGAAATGCTGGATGATTATTTGGGATTTTCAAGAATTCGTCCCCGTGTCGTTTTAGAACGAATATCCGACTTTGGTGTTTTAAATTTCACAGGTGGAACGGGGTTTCGCGTCACGGTGTTTAATCCTGCTGCACTTACGGCGGCAATAACTGTATTAGATGCAGTTGATTTAAGTAAAATTGTTAGTAAAGCGAATGGTGGTGCAAATGATTCAAAATTGAAAACCGAAATAATAGAAAAAACGGGACTTTACATAAATAATTCATTACTTAAAGCAAAAGTCCCGGTGATTACTTCAACAGATATACTGAACAGTCTTTTTTATAGATATCCGTGCATTCCTTCACCGGAAATAAAAGACATATCAGAAGGCACACCTGTATTTGATAAATTTATTGAAGAGCGCGTGAATGTCTCCAAATTCAAAGATGTAGTTTGGTTGGGAAAGGGAAAAAATGATGCAAGCGAGACTCTTTCTTTAACCATAAGAAAAGCGCTCGATAAAACGCTAATGTATGATGACTGCGATGAAGAGCGCAGTAAACTGATGTGTGATTTACATTATGCGATTTGCGGCCCTGTATTTACTGATACAGTGTCAAAACAACAAAATAGAGAAATAAATGAGCTGGAAATGTTTCACCAATTTCAACTTGAAATAAAACGACCGGATATTCTTAGCCCTGCAACAATTGCATTAGGTGCGCCCCGGCCTCGTCCCATTGTTAAACCATTTACGGTAAAAGGAATTACGCCATATTATGATAACGCAAGTAAAAGTTACAAGTATTTGATTTATGGTCATTATTTAAATGTGGCGACCCGCATACAAACCGGGTGTGTTAAATACTATGACCCCGGAACTAAAATAGGACCTCAGCCGAAAGCGTTGCAATTGTATGACATTTTATTATTTACACTTGCTGCTGGCGGACCAACAACAGTAAACAGTATTGTCGAGGTGAATTATAACAAGGTTCACGAGTCATTTATTTACCCTGTTTTTCAAATTGCGGGAACGTTTAACACAATTGCACAATTTGATGGTTCTAGTTATAATGCCATATTTCCGCTGTTTAATCAAGAGAACAATGTAGTTTGGACTCCTGGGAAAATGGACGATGGGTTACCTTTTGTTGATGTGAATGGTGCGTATAGAGTTGCTAGGCCCGTACAAGCCGAATTTAATAGACTTGCACTTCCAAATGCTCTTCCATCCAATTCTTTCCGAATCTTTTGGAATGTTACGAGATTTTTGGGAAGGTTTCCAACAAATCAAATTGTTTTAGCCAATCCTTTGGTTTTTGATATACCTATTATGGATGGTGCTGGTGTAGTTTTAGGTGTAGTAATGTTTATTTTAAATGTGTACATTAAAACTTGTCCCAAGTGTATAATTAATAAAATGATAGCAAATGACGACACTTACATTTATCTTCCATATATTAATGCTGGTGGTAATATACAATTAAACCAAATTCTAAGAGGAGCTCAACTTATGCAAATAAGTTGTGGGGCAGTAAGTATAAACAAGGACGTTTTCAATACAACCAAACAAATCCATTTTTATCAGAGGGAATACTTGGGTGAAGTTTCATCAATGCCTCCTGGAGCATTGGCGCCGAATCTGCGTTTAGCAGATATTCAAGCTAAAATCAACGCATTGGAGTTAAGATTAAATCTAGCTGCGGCACCTGGAAATGCGGGTGGTTTAAAAATTGCAAATCGTCAAATAGCAAATAGCATGTTATGGATTGGATTGAAAAGAAGATGTGTTAATGTGGTCACAGGAATTGTTCAACGCGAAATTCTTTCATGTTCCATTATTGACCATTTGGTTCTTGGGGCACCACCAGTGGAAACAACATTAGTTTTGCCAGTTACATTTTCAGACGGCGATTTTATTGAAAAAATAAAAATCGATATAAATGACCCGGAAATAGTAACAGTATTTGGAAGGTTTACAGCGACAATTCGGGATAGATATGATGGAAGAGGAGTTAAAACAATTCGGAATGCCATGGTTATATACACGAATTTGGGAAATAGATACAATAATAATAGAAACTTTGGTATACCACCACCAGTACCACCACTGCCGCCGCCGCCGCCACCAGCACCGCTACCACATTATTCACTTGAATACGATAACTTTCAGCCGATTACAATCAATGGTTTACCCGAATTTCAAGAACTTCAAGGGTATTATTCTTGTGTTGACGGACTTATTGTGGCTTCAAATCATGGAGGAACTATGCAACAAAATATGGGTATATTATTAGTAAAAAAAAATCAAGCGGACTCCCCAGTTGTAATTGGATTTCATGACCATAAGATAACGGAAATAACAATTGATGAACAATACAGCGATGCAGGTGACATATGGTCTAGTATACTTTGTTATGACTATAACATGTGCGCGGATATAATACAGTATGATGAAACGACAAATCCTGCGAATCCGACAACAGTAATAGAGAAAGGGTTATTTAACCCTCTTTCATTTAATGCATTTAAAACCACTTTGAAAAATGTTGATGTGGTTGTTAATGGTCCTCCACTAGGTCCTTATGTTTACACAACCAATCAACAGCGCATTACTGAATTATTTAATGGCGAGTTTGTGTTGGTTGCATCAAAACAATCCAAACCGACGAATACTTTATCTAAAACACATGTATTAAACACATGGGGCATTGATTTAAGTAATGAATACACGCCATTTTACAACCGCATATTTGAATCTGAAGAAGGTTCTAAAAAATTTAAATTTGAAATATATGAAAAGTATATAAATAAAGTGGTAGATACTATCCTTGGAAGTGCAAAAAAGTATTATAAAGACAAAATAAAAAATTCATTGTATGACGAAGAATATGGTACAATTACAAATCCAAATTCTCCACCTCCAAACATCAGATTTAGAAAACAGGGTAACAGGAATGTTGTTGTAACTGGAGGAGGAAGAAGAGAAGATGCCGCCGCGATGATTGTAGCGAAAAATGTTGAGTTGGAAGAGATGAAAAAGTTACAGCGATTTAACAATAACAAGGAAATGCAACAAGAAACATCAGTTATTGAAATACGCGTTCCTGATATAATGATGAGCGATGCATATTTAGCCAAACTTACAGAGGATGAAAAAACCAAGGTTAGAAAATCATTTTTCGACGCATTGTACAAATATTCCAAGAAGTTGAAAGACACTGCCAAACAAGAGTATGATAATGATTTGAAAACTCTTGGAGGCCAAGGAAATGTGGTAATTAAAGATGTATATAAAGTTGTTTTATGTTCATTGAAACTGACCGATTTTTTTGATGACATGTTTAAAGACAAACAAGCGGGTGAAGATGTTGATAACATTGAATCATTTTTAAGTGTGACTACAGGACTGTATGATTATGATTTGAACGATGCGACGGACGACAGAATAAAAAGTGTAATTATGGTGAATGAGTGGAATGACCGAGGATTTATTGGAGATTATGGTGCTTTTGCTGCGGCTTCTTTATCTTCTTTAACTCCGAATCAAATGATAATTTCAAAGACGGTGAAAGCGAGTCCTGGAGCGGTAGCGGCAGCGGCGAATCAAGTTGTAGAATATGTACCCAAAGTTCCAAATTCATCTTTTTTGATGAATCCATTTATAACATATGGAACGTTTGATTCGAGTCGGTGGAGCGGTTTTGATTCCATGATTGATGAGAATAAAGGGGGGAATGAAACAAGAATTCAGGTAGGTGGAGTTCCGCCAGAAGACGATTTGCGTAATTTACAAATGGAGTTGTTAAGAAGAAGACGGCAACAACAACAAGAATATGAATATGATTATGGTCGTCGAGGGCAAGGTCAAGGTCGTTTGGGGTATGGATATGACGACCAGTTTCGACAAAGGTATATGGAAGATAGTGACGATTATGGTCGAATTTTATTACAGAGAAGAGCATTTGAAAAAACAAATATTTCGTCAACACAATTGAAAGAAGTTTCCATACGAGCAATGCAAACAGACTTCAAACTGATTAGGGTAGTGCTATGGTTATGCGATTTTAGAGAGGGTAAAATGCTCATGGTAAAAACGCATATTGGACCAAATGTTATTTTATCTCTGCCTTCACAACAGCAATTTCCTGGCGGAAACAAATTAAGCGGATACGCCCTTTTGCAACAGCTGTGCAAACGATTTTTCAAAACAGATGCGGTTATAAGAAAATGGACACCTGAATATGCATATGTTTACTCTTCCACTTCAACGGGCGTCTTTATTTACAGCGCCAAGTCGAATGAATTACCCAAAGAAACAATGGATACGGCATTTGTTCCAATGAACGCCGTTTTTAACAGAGTAACAGAAGTAAAGGGGCAAGCATCGCAAATATCTATATCCAATAGTGACAAGTCAATTGTTGAGGAAATATTTAAGGTTGTTGCATTAATACAAGGCGGGCTTATATCTTCGACGTCCAAAGAATACAACGACATTGTGGCTCGGCTTGTTACCAGAACTGTTCCGCCGCATTTGCGTTCTGTTATATCCGAGTCAAAACGAACAAATAACATTGAAGCCAATGTAAATTTCCTCATCAAGTTATTTTTCTCACCAAATAATTTATTTTTTGTTCGAGGGAATGCTCCGTACTATATTTATTCCACTCAAAGAAATTGTAAAATATCTACAATTGTGAAGCAAGAGGGATATGATGACGACAGTTATTTAACGTGCTTGAAGTTATTTTTACAAACAGAGACGGATTTCAAGAACAAGGATAAGGGCAAAGCGAGTAATTTCCGGGTAGGTTGTGCTGTAAAAAAGAAACTAATTACCGATAATTTTTCAGCTGTTTGGGATAATTTTTGGGGGGACCTTATTGAATCTGAAGAACAAAGCAAATATGACGACCAACTTGCAATAGATGTTGAAGGTAAAGAAGGGGCAGCAGAAGGCGAAGGTAAAGCGGCAGATAAAGAAGGTAAAGAAGGTAAAGAAGGTGAAGGCGATGATAAAGAGTCATCAACGTCAACAGTATGTTTAGAGTTGGCAAAACAGAGCGGTGTACTAATGTATGATTTACCGGAAAATTGGAATGTTTCAAAATATTGGCCGATGAAATATAATGATGTATACTATAATATTCGCGCAAATGAAAAGTACAAGTTCAATAATGAATATTTTTATGATTTAGATGGTCAACTTCAAAAAACTCAACGAGTAGCTCTTAATGATTCATATTTAGGATTCAGCTGTATGGCATATTATAAAAATGGAAATAATCCTGTTTTATTTTTGGGAGACATGGGTACTCTTGTAGCTCCGGCAGCACAACCAGGGAGAGTATATAAATTAGATTTGAAAACGCACAAGTTGACAAAATTCATTGAAACTGATGCAAACAGGAATGTATCGTGTATGGATATTTTAGATGTGGAAGGGGGAGATGGTTACATGTTGGTTGGTGGTAATTTTACCCAAATAAGAACTTTTAGGTATGATTCTGTTACCAACAATGTTGTTCCAGTTCAACCGGCATTAGAACCAATAACTGTAGGCGCAGCAATGATTAATTTGAAGACGTATGAGGTTATAAAACTTTACGATAATACTCTTCCTCCTCTTGTTGTTGGTCCTCTTCCTGTTGTAAAAAAAGTATGCATATGTAAAACTAAAAAAATAGTCAAAGCGAAAGGGGGAACACAAGCTGAAAATATTGAAGGATATGTTGCATTAATTGGAGGTGTGTTTGAAATCAATACAAGAAATGATAATAATCCTGGTGGTCCCCATCCTCTTAATAATCTAGAACAAATAAAAAATATTGGGTGTGTATTGATTAGAAAAGATTCGGTTAATCCGAATAATCCGAACATGGAAGCGCGATTGGTTGCAGTTGATAGTAAAGTTGCATTGACGGTAAGAAGTAGAATAATAAATACTGTTGCTGCCGCCAATTTTAAATTAACATCAATTATATGTCAAGAGAATGAAGATAATGATAAAACCGAAACTGTATTTTTTATAGGTGGTAGATTTGACCAATATAATACCAATACCATCGACTATGTGGCAGGAGGAGCTCCAAGAATAAATGTAGTAGCATGTAATGGAATCATAAAACTTAAACTTAAGTGTAAATATGATGATGATGATACTGTAAGTAAGTACAACCAAGCAAGTGAGATTGAACCTGTTAATGTAAATGCTGCCGGAAATGCCGATCCAATTGTTTTTGCGTCACTTCAATATGGAATAATAAATTCAAAAGAGTATTTATTTTGTTTTACAGCGTTTGACAATGGTGGAAACGTTGATACAATTTTGAATGTATATGATGTAGAGTCAAAGTTAAATGTTTTACAGGTACAAATGCCGCCGCCAATTCCGCCAATTCCGCCAATTCCGCCAATTCAATTAATCGACTACGTATTTCAAACATTATTGCTTACAAAAGATGATAATCAGAATGTATTAATTATGAGTTTTACAAAAAATAATGCACCACTAAACTATACGTATACATGCAATGTGAGCAGTTTAAATAAAGATGCAGCGGTACCGATTCAAGTTATTGCAACTGCAAGTAATGACAATGCTAATATTTCCAAAGATAATTATATTTATGATATGTTTTATCGTAAAGATACTGGTGAAGTATTTATTGCACACATGTATCCACTTATAATTTCTGCAACAGAATATCCGCAATATCCGCTAACTATCCGTTCTAATTACCAAGAAATAGGTGAATGGAAACTGGAGAGTATATTAAAAGACAATGCAAGTGAAATAGATAAATTTAATAAATTTATTGATCAGGTATTTGAGATGAATAAAATATTTAAATTGAATCCTTCAATGGTATTATTTCTTCAAGATGTAGACAATCGACAAAAAAATACAGATAATTCTAGTATAACTAAACAGCGTCTAGAAAAAATGAAAGATGATTTGATAAGCCAAGCTCTTTCTCTTATTTTTGCGAACAGCGGTCTAGGTTGGTTTACGAGAGCCAATGTTTCAACAATTGACATAGAGTCACCTTGCAATGATATTGGTGGAAATATTGAAGAAATTATGAGTTTTATAAATACGTTTGATTCAAATGTTTACGTATTTCCGGGGGAGGTGGCGATATCTGAAAGAATCTTAAGATTTATATATAAATTTATAGGTAACCTTGTATTCATGTTAATATACGTTGGGTGTAATAAGTTGGCTGAATTAATTTGTGATAATTATGTTGATTTGGTAATAGTACCACAACCGCCGGCGCCACTTGCACCACCTGGATATGTGCGACTTGACAGAGCTAATTGGAGGAGGCGGTTTAAAGGGATTATTGATGGAAAACAAGAAATTAAAAATTTAATTGATAAAATCAGAAAAAATGTAAATGCTGATATAATAAAATCTTTTAAAATATGTAGTGACCCGGAAACAAGAACAGGTGTCGCATATTTGAAATATAACTATAATCAAAATTTAAACTCTTTAATTACATTAAAAAATCAAGATAATCTTAAAAATAAAATTTATGAATATGGTAAGTCTGCATTTTTTTCTTCAAGTGATAAATCATTTCATTCAAGTTATATAGATCCAGGTTCCACAGTGGCAATTGAACGAATTAATTTTTGCAGTTTTTATAAATTTGATAGGACAGCAGTTGCAGGTCCCGCTTTATTTGGAAACATTGGAAACGCGGATTCGGAAACGGTCTATGTGAGTGTTGATATTTTTGGTGATGGTACAAAAAGTAGTCAAGTATTTGAATTTTTGGATATAATTCGAAGATATTTTGTGAATTTGAGGAGCGGAGCAGTCATTGTAGATATAGGAATAAGTGGTCCAATAAAACGACTTACATTTGGTGGTGATTTTGGTTGTAATTTATTAAACGATGAAGTGTGTAGAAAATTTAAATCGAAACAAATGAAAATATATACAAGTGACAAAAACAAAGATGCATTATTTAATGATACAGCTACAAACCATATATTTATGATTGATGTTGATTTAGAGACGACAGCCGTACAAGCTGGTGGTAATGGTGACGGTTATAAAAATAATCAAAATAATCAAAATAATCAAAACCGCATTTGCATAGGAGAGTGCATTGAAAATATGAATCGAGTTGTAACCAGTAAAAGAAAAACGCGCCGCAAAGTCCCGTTGTTGTTGTCGTCTTCATAGAAGCGGGTGTAATCATAAGAATAATAAATGGAATTATTCGTATTTTATTTAGATGAAAAATATTTTAATAGATAAAAGATAGATAAAGGCAAACAACAATCCAATAAAATATGAGCAACAACAAAAATGAAACAACAGGAACAGTTACGGTTGTAACGGCATATTATTGTGTAAAGTCAAAACACGAACCGAACCAATATCATGCGTGGATAAATAATTTACTGTTGCATGTGGGTCGGAATTGTAAGATGGTGATTTTTACGTCTCCGGATTTGGTTAAATATATGAATGCAGTGTGTAAAAAGAATGACTTGGGTGCATCTTTTACGGTGATAAGTATGGAAATGAAGGAATTCAAGTTGTTGAAACGGTATCCAATGAAAACGTGGGTTCAACAATATGAGATGGACCCGCAAAAATCGTGCGGTCGAACAATAGAATGTTATTTGATATGGAATTCCAAGTTGATGTTTCTGAAGGAGGCAATAGAACGGAATATATATGGTAGCGACAAGTATGTTTGGATAGATATTGGCAGCTGTAGGACGACAACGATGACGTCAAATGAATCAAATGAATTGGAACATTTTCCGAGGTATGAAAATATATCGAATGATGACAAGGTAGACATTGTGTTATTGCGCCCGTATTCGCTGGAAGAAAAGAAACAGGTAATTTTTTACAACACTGTGCATTTAAGTGGTGCAATGTTTGGAGGAAACATAAAGGCAATAAATCGTTTATATGAACAATTTTACAAGGCACTAGATGTATATTTATACGGAAAGCATTTTGCCGGATGTGACCAGCAAGTTTTGTCAACATGTTGTGTGCATAATCCAGAAATATTTAATATAATTATTCCAGACAGTAAAAAAGGTGATATTTGGTTTTACTTGTATCATCATTGGGGTTGTTTAAAAATGTTTAAATTAAAAAACTAAAAATAAAAACTAAAAATAAAAAAAACATTAGTGATTTTTTATTTTTATTTCAAAGTGTTATACAAGTGACATGTCGCATTACGGCATAATACTACCTACCAGTCACGGCATACTACCAGCACTAATCACTAAACCAGTTATCAGAGTCGTAATCCGCGCATGCATTAGGATTTTCTTCAAACATGAACTGAAATCGTTTCATGTTTTTCAAGTAAGCTGGTGACACGTACCAACGAATCGGAGCTTTTTTTCCGAGTGTTTTCAAGTCTTTGACATTGCAGATGCCGGTTTGGCCGCGTTTGACTCCATGAACTTCATATTTCGGCGTTTTTTTGATGCCATAATGGGCTAACGCGGAGGCAGAACCCGATAGACCGCGTAAGACGTCAGGGCGTGGCACAATTGTTGTACCTGGCCACATGTTTGCATTTGTGGACATGGTCCAAAGTGCTGCTTCGGGAGTATATTGTTGGACTTGCGATTGCCAGTACGACGGGTTCCAGTGGAGTTTGGCGCCTTCAATGTAGACTTTTTCAAAGTCTTCGACGGTTTTGCATTTACATAATTCGTCTGCGCGGTTGTGAAACAACAATGCCATAAATTCAGGGTGTATATTTCTTATTGTCGAGTTCCACGGAACCAAGTAGCCGTAATCAGGTGGAAGAGGAAAGGTTGGGTTAAGAGTAGAAAATCGGGTTTCGTCGTCAACCTGGTAGTATGGCTTGTAGACTTTTATAAACCCAAGAGCTTTTTCTTCCGGCGTAGTGGAGGTCATGTTTGGAACAATGTGCCAATTCACTCTTTGTCTCCATACCTTGACTTTTTCAGAATAAATTTGGTTAGAGTACTTGTGATTTTCACTGTATTCATTATTATGCCACTCTTGCATGTCCTCGCTATTTTTGAAGATGGGAGCGACAGTTGGAGCGCCAGGTCGAGTGAGTGAAATATGCGCTGGGAAAGAATTTGGGTCGTCGTCGTGATGTTGAGGATGAGGACGTTCGATTGGTTTGATAGGTTCTGATGTTATTAGCTGTGGTGTTTCTTCTGTTTCTTCTTCTTTTTGTTGTTTTTGTTTTTGTTTTTCGGGAGCAGCGCAATCACCGCTATTACCATTTTTTTTGGTTTGAATTTTTGGTGGGAGTAGAACGAATATGTCGCCTTGTTGTTGTTGTTGAGCAGTTGAAGTTAAAGCAGGAACAACTGCAGGAGCAGCAGCAGGAGTCTTTTTTACAATTGAAGCCCAAGATTTCATTGAAGTGTGTGTTGGTGAATTGTCCGAAAACTGATAACTTTTAAAATAAAGAAAAAAAAATCAATTTATATTTTTATTCTACATCATTCTGTTGAATCTATATTTCAAAATCGTATTCTGAAATTTTTTAATAATACTTGTATCAGGACCTTTATAAAAAACAAAAAAATTTCCATTTTCGTCTGCGGTAACTCCAAGTGGTGACTCATCTGGTGAACTTTGAATTGTCATAATGTGATACCCGTCATAAGAAAAAATTTCCACGCATCCGGTTGTATGACTTGTGACAATCAAATGATTCATTATTCCCAAAGCAAGTGAACTAGGTTTGTAACGAGAAACTGACGACGGATTAATATTCGGAGGTGGACCGATAGTTCTTATATAAGTTCCATCACTTAGTTGAAACACTTGAATTCGACCGTTGTCTGCATCGGCAACTATCAAATGACGACCGGTATTGTCAATAATAAATGACGGAATTAATTTTCCAAGTTCTTCACACACAAAATCGCGAAGGTGGGTTAAATCGCTTTTTTTATAAACGTGAAATAATATTTGTCTAGGGCTGTATTCGAGCACTACGATTTCGTCCATATCCGGATTTGGATTTATAGCAAACTTGAAAATATCATCCGCTTTATTTACAAACCGTTTGACTGCACTAGTAGGATTAGGATTATCCGAATTAGTATAATCAAATTTTCGTAACAAACAATTGTTAAATTCGCGCATCATATTTGTACCTCTACCCATTATAAAAAGATGATTGGGGTTATTTTTATCCCACGCAAAACATGTTATTGAGTTACCAACATATTTCTTTTTACCATTCTCTCTTACAATTTCTCTTCCGTTATTACATTCAAGTGAAAAATCGGCTAAATCGTTACTATCATTATGTGGGTTATTATACAATACATAACCGTTGACTGTTTTATTAACAAGCATAAAAATATTGAATTTATTAACAGTTTCACGAGAAGAAGGGTTATTTCTTAATGAAAGCATAGAGTCAAAAATATACCCCGGTCTAGAATGCGGATATGGTCTATTTTCGTACTCACTCAAGTCGATACTACAATTTAGATGATATTTTTCGTCAATTTTTGTCTTATGAGAAGGCGGTAAGGAATACACTATGCCATCAACAATAGAAGGCACTTTTCGTTTTCGATTTTTTTTCGGTGATTGTAATGTTTTAAAAGTCATTGGAGGAATATGTATACTTTTTTTAGAATGTGGCGTGACGCGCGTGGGCGTCTGGTGTTTGGGCGTGTGTTTCGTGGGCGTGTGTTTCGTGGGCGTGTGTTTCGTGGGCGTGTGTTTCGTGGGCGTGTGTTTCGTGGGCGTGCGGCGTTTAGTGGGCGTGTGTTTAGTGGGTGTAGAGGGGGCTTCTCCAGTTTTCATTCCTCCTTTGAAATTATCACTAAAATATTTATTTTTATTAGTTGTTTTTTTATTAATTATTTTTTTCTTATGTGTTTTTCTATTTCGAAATAATAATTTTTTCATTATTGAATCTTATATATATACATGTGTATATATATTTTTTTGAAGTAAGTAAAATACAAAGGTTCAAGGTTCAATCAGAACAAATAGATTCGAGCATATTCAAATCGAGATGTGGCATTTCGGTGTGACATTCCCAAAAGAATTTGCAAAACGACCAATTTACGCGATGGTTGGTGGTATAAAGGGATTCAGGGTCGCACCGTTTCAAAAGTTTATCCACGATTTTGGGCGGAAGCAGATGCAGGCTCGGGCGCGGAAGCACGTAACAAAGTTGAACGACATCGCGAATTGGGTCAGGTGCTTTAACCTCAAGAAAATTGTAACATTTAGAATCGGGAATGAATTGAAGCAAGTCTTTCAACAGTGGCGGATAGTGGTAGTTGTAAGACCATCGCCAGTCGACGCAGCCGCTTGAATAATATTTAAATGTCCATTCCATACCTTCTAGGTAATTGGTACATATTTTTTTGCATTCAGATGCTGTCATTTTAATATGGAACAGCGTTTCATAATAGCGGCGCTCCCAATTATTTGTAAATGGATTGATTTGTTTTTCCTTGTTTCGATATCTGATGGGACACATGTTTAGTTCATCGATGCTGGACGGCAGTTCATCGTTTGACCATTCGCTAACAATATCGGAAATTTCAACAGAAGTTGCAAAATTTGTTTCGGGATTTGGATAAGACTTTGAATTATTTGAACTATGCAGGAGCTGTTGTTGCTGCAAGCGGTCGCGCTTTTTATATTCTTGACGAAACAGCGAGTCTTCATTATTTGCCAGATATTCGACGAACACTTTGTAGTTGGTCCAATTTATGTATACAAGGGAACCTACGGTGCCAAGCATACAAAGTGAAACGGCGCCCCTCTGACCCATCCCTTCAAATATGGGCAAGGGGTCAGAGGGGACAGCATGTCCCTTCGAGCAAATGAGATACTCGCCCGGTTTACATCCGATGGTTTGTCGGTATGCTTCAAGGAGCGTATCAATTCCGGTAGTTCGAATATTAACCGCTGGAAAATGAGGCATGAAGTCATTTCCAAGCATGAAACAAATAAAAATATAGTCAAACATTCTGCATTTTTCATTTTGAAATTCTATTTTTTCGCTGACTTGTCCGCAGTTATCGTGCATGCAGTTCATGTATTTGATGATGGATTGCGCCAGGTCGGGAATGTCAACAAAGTATTGGCACGTTTCATCGAGGGTTCTATCGACTGTTTTCAGAAATTCGGGTGTTTCACGGTACAAGAAGATGCGTTCAGAAATGTGCAAATGATTGAGGCAAAGCATAATGAGGTCGGCATCAAGTCCATAAATGATGGTGGTTTGATTTTTGTGCGCATCAGGAAAATCTCGAATGTATTGAAATATTTTATGTTCGCCTTCGCCTGATTCACAGCTGGAAGAAACAATAACTTTTGGATTGGATTTGAAATGCGCGGTAACAAAAGTGTGAAGTTTATTCATGAATGCGGTGCCGGGTGTAATGGAGCTAGTATTCCAAATGGCCGAAGTGTCTGGATTTTGATTTACTGTATTTAAATTTTTATTGGAATTTTTATTTGGTTTGTTTGCATTATTAGTTGCATTATTTTTATCGATGCGTTTTTGCAAGTCGCCAGTTAGCCAAGACTTGTAGCGACGTTCGCGCTGTTGATTTAGTTTTGCGACAGGTGCAACGCCGTCAAATGCAATAATAATTTTTTCCTTGGGTTGAAACATCTCAATATAAGTTTGAATTTTATTGCATACGGAAAGAATAATTTCGGCTTCATATACATCAATATTTTTTGTTCCCATGACAGTTTCGTATACGGCATTGTAAATGATGCCGTTGCAGTCTGCATAAAAGTTGTCAACATTGGCTCCGAGCAAGGCTATTTTTTTTAGAATAGCCGGATGGCGTTTTACAATGTGTAAGAAATAAGAAGGTATTCCCATGTTGTTGTGATGTGGTGTGTATTAACGTGGTGTTGGCTGGCTTATATATGCATTCAATGTAACCTTTAATAACTTTATGAATATACTTTATATACATGCATTCATGAAACAAGTTGAATATTGTAAAAGTATAAAAAATATAAATAAAATAATATATACATTATAAATAAATAAATTTTAAATAAATTTAAGAATAAATAATAAAGAAAAGAATAGGAAAAATAAAGAAAAAGAAAAAATAATGAAAACTAAAAATTTTAAAATAAAAGTTGATTTTCCGTCACCGTCTGAATGTTTGTCGGTGGCTGCGAACACCGCCACCAATACGACATTAACCACGACAATAACAACAACTGCCGAAGTGTCCTGCATGTTATTGCAAATAGAAAGGTTAAGAGAGATGATTCAGAAGACAATTCTTGCGCAACATCAGTATAAACTTGTTGATATTTTGAGCACAAATGACATAAATCTTTCAATACAGTATTTAGAAAAAATATATAGAAATTTTGATGGCATTGAGACAGGATTGCATTCTGCTTCGAATAAAACGATATTAGAATTGAAGTATGAAATCAAGTTAGTTATGAGCGAAATGTCGTCAATATTTAGAAATTATGGCACTCATTCAATTAGCGACTTGCTTGAAGTGACGATAGGAAGTGACCATGTGAAATATGCAACGACACAGGTGATGACAGCGGCGGTGATGACAGGAGCAGCAGCAGCATCATCAGCATCAGCATCATCAGCATCAGCAGCAGCAGCAGCAGGAGCAGGAATAGAATGGGATCATAAGAAATACGAGGTGTTGAAAATGTATTTTCATCCTATAAATTTCAAAATGTTACCATGGAAGAATGAGAGAAAGAGTGCAACGAGCGACAAGTTGATACAAAAAAATCGAATTGTGGAAGATTTTGTCATTGTAGAAAAGTCGACAAATTTGGATTGTTTTGATTTGGCAAGGACGAATAAGAATTTTGCGAGTCGTGTATTTGGAATAAAGGTTGCGGTGCACAACTATGTTGAACAAAAAACGCTAATAATAAATGGGCTTGTGGACAATGTGCTGTTGGATTGTATTTCGTTCGAACACGTTACAAATAGGGTTGCACATTTATGGAAAAATGTTCCCAAGGACCCAGAATTTATGGCAGAGTCATTTACCAAGTACATAAAGTCCTTGTCATTGAAAGACATTTTGGTATTTTCAAATGACGAATTGTATTCCAGATATTTGTCAAATATCAGCGTTATTCAAGTTATGAAGCAAAAGCAAACATCGCAACTTGTAAAAGAGTTTATAAATACGGATTTATTTTCTCAACGGTCTATGCTTATTCAGTTGTTGTTGAAGTCAAACGAGCACGAATACAAATATTTGTCATATTTATTGTATGACATGTTGTCGAATGAAATAAATCCGCAAGTGGAGTCGAATGAGCAAACGGCGTTGTTCAACAGTTTGCCCTGGAATATGAAGTTATATTTCAAGGATGCGATGAAACAGACGGTGTCTTACACTAACGCAATTTCAAAATACGATGCCGGCAATATTCCTTTGGAGCAGCAAATTTGCCTGTTAAAAACGACGGATGCGGTAAAGGAAAAAGCAATGGTAAAGTTGCGCGAGATTAAATCCAAATCAGACGATACGACAACAAAGGCTCGTCAGTATTTGGACGGATTGTTAAAGATACCTTTCGGCGCATTTTCGAGGGAAAAAATATTGGATGAAATGGCGGTGGTAAAGGAAGTTTATTCGCAAATGCAAATACGTTCTAGAAATATATTTTGCGAAGATGATGATGATGATGAGGATGGCGAAGCAAAAACAGAAAAAACAGAAAAAACAGAAAAAACAGAAAAAATAACAATATTGGAAATAAAAAATTCGTGTATAAAAATAAACAACCGCATAGACGAAATTGCATCAAAGTATTTGAATAAATTCATTATTGGTTTAATAAGCAATCATAAAAAGGATGCATTGCTGAGTGTGTTGACTAAAGTAACAATGTTTATAAAAAAAAATAAACTAAATATTGTGGTTGTGGCAATGTCAGGAAAAACTGTTGAGCACATAAGGACGTTGATAGAATGTTGTATTACCAATGTATTTAAAATTGCATTAATGAGTTTGAAAAAATGTAAAAAAGGCGAGGGCGAAGATTGTGTATTGCAAAAGTGCGATGATTTTTTCAAAGAATTGTTAGGCGAACATTGTTTGGATAAGAAATATGAGTCACCGATATCATTAATGCGCGACTTGATAAATGATTCGAGCAAGATGGAAAGAATAATGAATGGCGTTGGCGATTATGTAACAAATGTTTCTGCAACACTGGACTCGGCGGTTCATGGACATATTCAGGCGAAGCGTCAAATTGAACGCATAATAGGTCAGTGGATTAGTGGAGAATCAACTGGTTACTGTTTTGGATTTGAAGGTCCTCCGGGCATCGGAAAAACGAGTTTGGCAAAATATGGTTTGGCAAATTGTTTAAAGAATGAAAATGGTGAAAGTCGACCGTTTGCGTTTGTAGCCATGGGTGGTTCGAGTAACGGCAGCACGTTAGAAGGGCACAATTATACATATGTCGGTTCAATGTGGGGTAAAATTGTGGATATATTGATGGATAAAAAATGCATGAATCCGATAATATTTATTGATGAACTGGATAAAATAAGCAATACGGACCATGGTCGAGAAATTGTAGGCATATTAACGCATTTAATTGATTCGACCCAAAATGATTGTTTTCAAGATAAGTATTTCAATGGAATTGATTTAGATTTATCAAAAGCGCTTTTTATATTTTCATACAATGACCCTGGTGCCGTTGATAAAATTTTGTTGGATAGAATTCATCGAGTTAAATTTAAACACATCACTCTAGATGAGAAACTAGTAATTTGCAAAAATTATTTGCTTCCGGAGCTTTACAAAAAGATGGGTTTAGAGAATGGTGTGGTTGAACTGTCTGAAGATAATTTAAAGTTTATAATTGAAAAGTACACGTGCGAACCTGGTGTGAGGAAATTAAAAGAGTTGTTGTTTGAAATTATTGGAGAGATTAATCTTAAATGCATTAAAATGAAAACGAAAAGTAATAATGATTCCATCTCTCTTCCTGTTGTAATAACGAATGAAGAAATCAAGACGAACTATTTGCGCGAGCGACATGAAATTCGAGTTCAGCAGATTAGCGCGAGTTCAAAGGTGGGTATAATTAATGGTCTTTGGGCAAATGCGGTAGGTCGCGGTGGAATAATACCGATTGAGGCGCATTTTTTTCCGTGTGACCGCTTTTTTGATTTGAAATTGACGGGAATGCAGGGAGATGTGATGAAGGAGAGTATGAATGTTGCAAAGACTCTGGCATGGTCCTTGTTGACAGAAGATGAAATGACGCGCAATTTGGAAATATTTACTAAAACGAAAATGCAGGGTATTCACATTCATTGTCCGGAAGGTGCTACACCGAAGGACGGCCCGTCCGCCGGTACTGCAATAACGTGTGTTTTATATAGTCTTTTGACGAATAAAAAAATAGATAACCGGATAGCAATAACCGGCGAGATTAATTTGCAGGGACACGTTACGGCGATTGGCGGATTGGACTTGAAAATAATGGGGGGGATAAATGGAGGTGTAACAACCTTCATTTTTCCTAAAGATAATAAGAAAGACTATGATGAATTTATGGAAAAGAACGGTACAAAAGAAGAAGTAAAGTCAATTGTATTTATTCAAGTTTCATCGATTCAAGAAGTTTTGGGTATGATATTTTGTTAGTGGCTGCGGTGTCCGCGTCCGCGTCCGCGAGTTCTGCCGTGTCCGCGAGTTCTGCCGTGTCCGCGAGTTCTGCCATGTCCGCGAGTTCTGCCATGTCCGCGTCCACGACCTTTAGCGTGGCTACGGTTGCGACCACCCATTATTGCTGACGGCGGTGTTGGTGCCACGGTTGCTTGTGCTGTTGCTGGTGCTCCTGGTGCTGCTGGTGCTGAAGGTGCTGAACCCATTTCTTAGATTTATAATATAGTATTATATATATTATATGATATTATAAATTTATAATAAATAAAAATAAAAATATAATTTACTATAAATAAAATGTACTAAATATCATAAAAATGTTTAATAATCTTATTTAATTTTATAATATTATTACATTATACAAGTATTATAAAAACGCATAAATAATGTTTGATATTCTATATAAACTATATCATAAAAAGAATGCATTTCATATATTTTTAATATCATTTATAGTGTTTGGATTTTTAAATATTATTGAAAATGTAATTCATTATAATATTGGAAAAATGTCAAATAAAAAATTAGAGATTACAAACCCATCGAAAAAAGATTGGAAAAAAATAGTAATAACAATGTTTATATTTGCACTATTGCAGGGTGCATTAACATTGTATCTCTATTGAGATTTTATTTTTTTTTTATTTTTTATTTTTTATTTTTTTTGATGGGTTGGGTCTCATTCTTCAGATTTCCCCGCGCAGAAACATGGATGCAATTTCGGGAGTTGATGTGTCAAACCCGGCAAGGTTGAGTGTTTTCCTGTCATTTGGGTCCACGATGGTGAAGCAGTTGCCAGTCATTCCGATGACAATCAGTTTCGTCTCCGTTCCCATGAGTTGTCGGTACCTGACGAGCGCTGACTGGGGGTGTTCATTGGGCGCGTAGGTTTCATTGTCAGTGAGAACAATGAATGCATCAATCTTCAGGTTGTGTTTGATTGCGTGCAAGATGGGAAGAACACAGTCAGTAGAGCTGAAACTCATGCCACTTGTGGCACTGAGAGCTTGGTCGATTGTCATTCCGCGTCGCAATTGGTTTCGCGAAGGTGTACTCATGTCAGTCAATCCGTCGGAGAATGCAACAATGCTGACATTTTTTTCGGTTTCAAGGTACAGGAGCGCCATTGCAATGGATGCGTCGCGACAAGTGAGCACTTTTGAACCGATAACCGCTGAGCTCATGCTTCCACTGACATCGACTGCAACCATGATGGATTGACCGGTTGGTGTGATGGTGCCGTATGACAACTGGTACAGCTGAGTGAATGCATTCGAGATGAAGTGGTTCGGAACCCATGAAAGAGAGCCGAGGTCACCGTATCCGTTCTTGTACACTTTTGAGGCGACGAGGACTTTGATGGGGTGAATGCGCGCTTTCAGAATTGCTGTTTGGTCGGTCATGCGTGCGACGATTTCCTTGTACTTGTCGCCGACAACTCCATTTTGCGTCATTTTCCCCAAATTTCGCAAAAGAGCTTCCAGGGGCATTGTTTCAAGTAGTGTTGCCCAAATTTCCCTGCTTCCAAAGAGGACGGTTGGAATGTGTTCGCGAACAAGGCGACCAGAGCGGATGAGAGCACACGCAAGTGCGACATTTGTCGCTTCGCCTGCTTGATGGACTGCATGCAAGTGTTTGAGGAGGTGTGCGACTTGTTGAAGTTGTGTGAGCTGTTCATGGTGGTGTTTCTTTCCATTCTTCTTCGCACCGCCGCCGCCCTCTTCATCATCGTCGGAATCTGCGACTGCTGCTGCAACTGTTGCAACGGGGGCTGTTGTAGGTGCAGCAGCAGCAGCAGCAGCCGAAGGCATTACGGATGTTACGGCGGCGACGAATCCTCCAACGAGTGATTTGACTGCAGTGGCAGCTACGGCGACAGTTTGTGTGGTGAATTGGGCGAGTGTTTTCTGGGTTGGGATGGGTGGAGTTTCGATTGAGTTCAATTTTGCAAAGAATTCCTCTTTTGTGAGTGCTTTGAATGGATTGGGAAGAATGAGTTTTCCGCTTGCTTTCAAGGTGGCAAGTGTCTTTTCAGAAGGAACCTTTGCTTTGCGGGAATTTTTCATCATCACGTAGTCAAACATGAGACGTGCGCCGTCATCTGCGAGGGTCGTCGGGTCAATGTGAACCATCCGAATGATGTCGGCGTGAGTCCATCCTTCACGGTTTTGGTACTTTGTCATCTGAAATGCAAGGTCGCGCCCATTTCGCGAAGTGTAGTAGTGGGAGACTGCTTTGCGAAACCCGGCGCCCCATCCTTTTCCCTTCTTCTCGGGTTTTGACATGGACAAGTCGCGAACAAACCCGGCAAGCATGAACATGTGAGTGGGAATGCGGACACACTCCTTCATAGTTTCAAATGCGATTTGTTTTTCGGCAGGACTCTTTGCAAAGACGATTGCGGCGGCAAGTGAAAGCAGCACCGGTTCTTGTTTGGGGGCGCGTCCACCGACTGAAACGGCTTTCAAAAGAGCGCAAAGTTGAACGAATTGAGTGGCATCGGGGTCACGAATCATTTTGAGAACAGAAAGTGCACATTCGAGATTGACATCCGAAGATTGTCTGTAGTAGTTGCCCATGTCTTTCGCGCCACCCAGAACGAGATAGCGATTGACATGTTCGAGCGTTGTCAATTTCCAGACATACCCCCCGGCGTCGTTCAACACCTGGTTGATGTCGTATTTGCAAGTTTGAGGGATGGACGCCCTATTTTGAGGCTGGTGAGCGACCATGGCGGCCGAACCGGCAGCAGATTTGGATTTGGATTTCTTCTTACCTTTTCCTTTATTTCCTCCAGCGGATGCGGATGCAGCTTTAGCAGAGGGCATTGTTGTGATTGATTGTACTTGTTTGGGAACATGCAAAACTTATTTATAAAATATAAAAATTCAATTTATATTTTATTTAAATTAAATACTTTTAACTTTTAAATAAAAAAAATAAAATAAAATGTAAAATATTTTATTTTATTTTTAGACTTAATTTCCTCTATTTTTATTTTTTTAGTATTTAGATTTAGATTTTTTTCTTCTTGAATTCGCGTTATAAGACTTGGATTTAGACTTGGATTTATATTTTTTTTTTCTTGAATGCCTGTGTTTTATTTTTGAATGTCTGGATTTTTTACCACCTTTACTTTCAAAAATATTTGAATCTACTGAACCTTGAGAACCATTTGAAGAACCTACTGCATCATCATCATCACTTAAATTTTCTGCTGCTGTTGCTTGTGCTGCTTTTGCTTCTCCTGCTGCTGTTGCTTGTGCCGTTTTTGCTTCTCCTGCTGCTGTTGCTTGTGCTGCTTTTGCTTGTGCTGCTTTTGCTTGGTGTAATTCTTTTAATAATTTCGTATATTTCTTTATTTTTTCTGGTTCTGATTGTTTATTTAACATAAAGTTACAATATAAAATACGGTCATCCAATGTGCTATTTTTAGCCTTGGCTTTTGTCTTAAGTTGTTTTTCTTCAAAATCATCTAATTCAACATATTCTGCAGCTTTGGATTGTGTCGATTTTCCTCTAAATGTGTCGGCCGCCCATCTCCACATATTATTGTGTATATATTATATATAATTATATTTTTTTGAATAAAGGGAATATAATTATATTTTTTTGAATAAAGGGAATATAATTATATTTATAAAATGATATAAATATATAAGTTAATATTATTATACTTGAATTAAATGCAAGCATATGAGTTTGACTATTGTGATACGTATGATTCCTATGGAAGTGGAGTAATGTTGGAAAACAATGGACTTAGAATGTTTACGTGCGACGAGTGTAAAGGGAAAAAAACATTTATAAAAAAAAGTGTGAATGATTCAAGGTTTAGATGCGAGAGTTGCATTCAGAACCTAAATCAAGCGCAAATGTTTGCTGCTACAGCATCCATTATGCCCAATTCATATGTTTTGGAAATGCCGCCACCATCATCGACGACGGCAGAAGTTGAAACAACGCCACAATTTTCATGGCGGTGGCTTCAATTTTTCACTTAGTTGGAGGAACGTATTTGCATTCCATATTTTATAGAAATTTTTTGGCGAAGTAAAGCGACGGGTTGTCCTGTAAGTCTTGCACGGTTTGCATCCGATTTTTTTCGCATTTCTGCGCGCGTTTTAATGTCATGGTCGTCATCCTCATGGTTGTTGCAGAAGAAGTCTTCTTTTTCTTCACATACTTCAGCATCATCGTCACCTACAGGCAATAGCAATAACTTGCTGTTTGTGCCGATTTCGCAATTCCAGAATCCGAATACTTTTTTGGTGAATGTATCAATGCAAGCGTTATCGGTAGAACGAAGGAAACAGTGACGATTGTCGATGAAGAAGCGACAGCATTTGGGAGGTGGCGCAATATAGTCGCTATAAGGTTTGAAAAACATGGAACTGGGAGGCGCAATGTCAAAATGGTGTTTTCGATATTTTTGTTGTTGTTGTTGTTGTTGATCTTCTTTTGGTTGTTTTTTTATTGTTATTTTGATTTTTTTTGTTGGCGAAGGCGCAACAGCAGGCGCAACAGCAGGCGCAACAGCAGGCGCAACAGCAGGCGCAACAATAGACTTAGGTGTAGATTCAGAAGTTTCAGAAGTTTTTTTTGAAACTAATGTAATTTTTATTGAAATTTTGATTTTTTGTTTTTTGATGGGAGGAACGGGAGGAACGGCAACTTCGGGTTTTGGTTTTTCAACTGCATGAACAAGAGCAACAACAGGAACAACAGGTTTGTATTTGGGGGGAGCATAATCTGGAAAGATGTTTGATAATGACGCAAATGAGGTAAGGGGGCGATGCTTCTGCTGCATATGCATAATCCAAGTGGTAAATAAGTTAGAATCCTGAAAAAAAGTAATATAAAAAAATAAAAATCAATTTATATTTTTCCATTATTATTATTAGAATTAGAATATTCGAATAATAATATAAAGTATAATTGTAATATTACTATATAGCTAATTAAAGTAAAAACGAAATGAATCCAGTCGATAAGATGGCGGCGATGCCAGTGGCAACAGCACCAGTAACAGCACCTGCAGAAACGACACGAATTGTAGAATATACTGGAGGTCGCGATGTGTTTATGGAATTATTGAAAACAAATCCTGGAGTGTTTATATTTAAATTTGGTGCAGAATGGTGCGGTCCTTGCAAAAAGATAAAAAAGTTTGTAGATAAAGTGTCGCTTGTTATTCCAGCGAACATCATGTATATATTCAGCGTGGATGTGGACAAGTGTTTTGATTTGTATGCATACTTGAAGCAAAAAAAAATGGTGTCGGGTATTCCAGTAATGCTGGCATATAAGGCGGGAAATATCACGTATGCACCCGATGCGTCTGTATCAGGAACAGACGAGAATGAGATAAAATATTTTTTTGATACATGTTTGAAGATGATGTCTACATCTTGACATTTTGACATGATGACATTATGATGCATTATTTATTGTATTATATGCACATCATTGCATTATTGCAATATTTCACCGTTTTTATAAACGTTGCACTTAAATTTTTGGTTAGAAGGACGGGAACAAATTTCGGCATTTGCAGGTGCATTGTAAAAAAGGAATGAGGGTTTATTTGCCATGAGAATTGATGTTGAAAGAATTGCCACACTTGCGCCGATGAGCGAGCTGAGAACAATCGCATAAACATTAGTGCATCGGTTATTCAACATGGTTATGCAGTCAATTATGTAGAATACGATGACTACTGTTAAAATGCTATAGTTCATTGAATTGTAAAACATGGGAACGGCTAGATAAATGAAAATAAAAGATAGAATTGCGCTGTTAATGGACGAGTTTGCGAATGATGACCCGGGAATGTTAACAATGCTGCAAATCGGATCCATGATTATTCCATCCTGGTTTTTCACTCCAAATGTTGAAAAACAAATAAAGTACACGATGATGAGAGTAAATAAGGAAGCAATATATATAATCCCCTTCATGTCAGAGTTTGAAATGCTGAGCATGACTAAAAATGCGGATAATATAAATGAACCGGATATAGAAATGATTTTAAACATGTTGGATAAAGATAGATCAATTATTGGCATTTTATTTGAGGGGGTTAACTACTGTTATGTTTTTTACTACTATTATATATATATTATTTAAAAAATTAATATATAAATAAATGCTACTAAAGATAAACATAAAACCTAAGGATTAAATTTTGAAGAATTTTGTATTATCCATTTTTTTAAAGATGCAACTGCGTTAGATTTATAAAATGAATTAATCATGAGTTTTACATTATGGTCGGATTTTGTCATATTAATAAAAAAATTAGAAATTACATTTCTTGTAACTGCTTTTTTATATTTGGAAATGTATTCTTGGATAGTAAAAATTTTTTTTTTGGTTCTAGCATTGACTTTATTATGAAAATTTAAAAAATATGTGCACAATTCTTTTTTTGTTGTTATTTTAGATTTATCTAAATTTTGCGTTTCTTGTTGTGCATGTTCTGCGCATTCAGGGCACGGAAGGTTTGCACTGATAAGAACAAAAAAGTGAAGGAGTGAATTTTTTATTTCATTAAAATGCTGATTTTTCATTTTGAATGCGAGTGTATGAAATAAATACCATACTGCTGGTCCCCAAACACTTTTTCCAACCATTGATTCTTGTAATATATTTAAATATATTATTCTTATTTTATTTTTATTTTATATTTAGGTATAAAATAAAAATATATATGCTAAATTAAATAAAATACTTAAATTTGATATTAATGTGAATGTGAATGTATAACCTTTGAGAGATTCTTGATTATATTTTTTGTGTTGATAATGTGTGGTAATGGCTGCAACTAGAATTATTTCATTTTTTAAGAAATAATATATAATAAGAATTTAAACCCATTTTAATATTTTTATTATTGGATAAAAATATTGAATTAAAAATGGATAACTCAAAATCAAATTACAAGGTTTGCACAAGTAAAAAATATTACATTATTGAAGGCGTCGATGCTGAAACCGAAACCGAAGATTGCGAAAATGATTTTTTCAATAAATTAAAATGCATGACTCAATGTAACGAAAGCATTGAAAATGTAAATATTGACACTTGTTGTTTGCTAACAAAAGAGGTATTGAATGATATTCACGTCACTTTGAACTGTGGTCATAAGTTCAATTATATTCCGCTGTACAAAGAGGTGGTCATTCAAAAAACATCTGCAGGCATGACTACGAATGGGTATTACAATTCATGCACACTGCGCTTGAATGAAATGAAGTGTCCATATTGTCGCAGAGTACAAGATAAGTTGTTGCCATTTTTGAACTATGATGATATTAAAAGGCTGAGGGGTGTGAATGGTCCAGAATCATTGTGTATGAAAGCGCGAATATGTGAACACATTGAAACTGCTATTATTAAAAGAAAGAATAGTAAGAAAAAAATATCAGATTCGTGTGAATGTAATGCGATTCATCTTGTAAATGGTGTATATTATTGTAAAAAACATTGCGACCAAGTTAATAATGGTTCTGCTGCCGTTGTTATTTCGACAACTGTAAGCGAAGATGTATGTGGCGTAATATTAAAGTCAGGAAAAAATAAAGGGCTACTGTGTACAAGTTCTTCAAAGTGTCGCATTCATGCGCATTTACGCAAGGGCGGTGGCATTGTTGCAGCTGTCGCCTCTCCCCAAATGGATTACCCAAATGGATTAATTCATTAATTCGTTTTTTTTCGAAATGTTTTTTTTTGTTTTTGACTTTTATGGTGACGATGATATTTTTTTATTTTTTTTGTTTTTTTTGTTTTTTTTCCACCACCGTCAATAAGGTCTGGGAAATATGGTTCAAGTGTTTGTCTCATTGCATTGTCGCTCTTGAATAGTCCTGTTTTTCTGTGTTTGTGCGGCGTTGATTCAGGTGGCATTTCGGCAAATAATTCTTTTATAATGCTGGGTGTAAATGGCGAACACGACGTGTCGATAATTAGAACATGTTCAAGGTCATCTATAACTTTGCTTAATTCGCCAAGTAATTCGAGAGTTGTAATTGAAGAATATTCGTCTTGGCAGTTGAATGCGGATTGACGATTAATTATTTCACTGAGAGGTTTTAAACCGTCAGAAGTTAATGCTTGAATGGAATGTGTATCATATCCTCCCAACGTTCCATGTTTTTTGCCGCATGAATATTTTTTATTTAAAAAAGGAATATTATTTTTGCGCGTTGATACGGCAAGGTTATAAACTCCTGATTCGAAATAGTTTCCAAGTACTCCTGTATGTTCAGTCTGCATAGCAAATGCACTCTTAAGTTCAATACTTTTTAAAGATTCTGTTGCACTGGCAGAAATTTCATTGATTGAGAATTCAATTGGAGTTTGCGGAAAATGCGATAAAAATTTTTCATCAAATTTTTTATAATTTTTTCTGTCGGTGCATACACTAGCGCCAATGTCGGACAAATAAAAGGTTGACACTGATTGCAGTGTATCATTCACGTCTGGTATATAATTTATTAAATTATTTGATTTTACAAATCCACCGTGTGTGTGCACAATTATAATTATTCCGCGTTGCAATGCTGATGCCGATGATGAAGATTTTGTTATTCTCGTTTTTTTTAATTTAAATTCTGGTGTCCAGTTTATTTTTTCATTTGCAACTTGTGCATTTGTTTTGTGAATGGTTCGAATGTGTGGATTTACATGTTTTACTTTGTGGTCTAGCATTCTTAAAAAGATTTGTTGGCTTCCGGTTAGCTGTTTATCCTTATCCATAGTTTTTGCAAATCGAATTGTTTTTCGTATTTTATTTGGATTAAAAGTTCTAACAATGCCATCCATTTCAGGACGAGTAGCCATTTTAATCGAATCGAGCAATGCGTAAGCTTCCTCACGCTCCTCACTAATGGGCGGCAATTTTGTTTCTTCTGATTTTGCTTTTTTTATTGTTGACGCTGCTGCTGCTGTTGCAAATGACCTTTTCGATGCAGTTGTAGTTGCTAAGTTTGCCACTGTCGTATTTTTTTTGGGTGTAGTTTTTTTACGCATAGTGAGTGTAGCCCTTTTTCTTGGAGGTGACCTTCGAGGTGATGACTTTTGAAGTGATAGACCCCATTCATCATCATCATCCTCTTCATTTTCTTTTAAATTCGGTTCGGGCACCTCAGGTTCTTTTTTTCCTAAAGTTGTTTTTCTATTTTTATAAAATGACATTTAGTTGATGATTGGGAACTGTTTGGTTGGTTAGTATGTATATAATGTGAACATATAATATTATATATATATTGTGCACATGATATAGAAACAAAATTCGTTATTATAATAGTTTATAAAAAATCGCCAAACCATACATCATGTTCAACATGCGCCATATTTTAACAAAAGGAAATGGGAATGAAAATGAAAACGAGTATAATTTGTTTCGAGTATTGGAACCATCAACTGAACAAGAAAATGAAAATAATAGTGAGAATAAAGAGACTGAGCTCGATGTTGTGGTTGTTACGCCCGAAATAACAAGACAAATATTGGTAGATAAATGTGGAGAACACGATTGGCTTTATGCGGATTGGAACGTGCGGGGTATTTTGCCGAGTCCGATGCGTCTAGTAATGTTTTGTCCGAGCATGTGTCAGTTGTGCGGAGTAGTTGATGATAGTATTCGACACGACCAATTTTATAGTGGATATGTCTATGAGCACGTGGGATTCAATTATTGTTGTAATTGCAAAGATAAGTTTTTCAGCGCATTGAAGGCTCGAGCTGAACCCATATGGGAACTACTACAATGTGAAACACTGCGAGATTTTTGGGGACCGAGAACGCGCCGAGACCCTATTACCAACGGCAGAATGTATTCTGGAAAATATAAATATGAAAAGTGGAGGGCTGTTTCAAGGTACGCTTCATATTCTGTTGACAATACAAAAGGGTTGCCGGGGGTTGAAAATGTGCTATTTATTTATTGCGAGATGAAAGATACAATTGTGGGTGAAATTACAAAATTGATTTCGGTATCGGATATTTTAAAATCAAATTACAATGCGTGCAAGAATGGTTTTTTTGACCCGTCTTATGACCCGAATGATGATGACCCCATTAACACGTTGGAACTTTCGGATGACGCGAAGATTGTGCTCTCGAAGGTTTAAAAGCAATGTGCACAAGTTTGTAGTTGTGTGTATCGGGAATAATGTCACGAATATTGTGTTGAGGACCACTTGGTCCAAACCATGTTTCAGGCGCAATTACAAGTTTGTTAGGGTTGCTATTTAAATAAGATGCCCACCAGCTGTAAGAGCTGTTTGCAATGATGTTGTGAGTGCAAGCTGACATTAGCCAAAAACAATATTCATCGTCCGGGTTATCAACAATGATTCTATGGGGAAGATTTTGAAACAACGGTTCATTTTGAATGAAGGTGACATCGTCAGAGAATATAATAAATATACTATTCTCTGTTGAAAAATGTGAAATAGCGTTTGAATAATATTCAGATAAAAGGTTAAGGTGAATGTGTGATAGTGATAAGTAATCGGTTCTTCTTACGTGGATGGAGACGGGGGTCAGTGTGTTGTTATCGTTGTTATCTTGTTTGTATTTCTCAATGACAGATTCGATAGTTTTGGAATGAGGATTGTGTAACATTTTAACGAATTCAGTTTTACAACTTTCGAAATACTTGTAAGATTGAAAGTATCCATAAATGCAGTTATTTATATAAGAGTCGAGATGAATTGGGTCATAAAAGAAATTGTTTTCGCGATACGTGATGTTATAATTTCGACTTGTGTTCAAGTCTAATTGAAAGTTTTTAAACATATTGTATTTAATAATATTTTTTCTTTTATTGTCGCTCCACATTTTAGTATAAAATTTTAAAGTTGATTTATTATTTTTAGATAATGCATAACAAGTTGCTACAATAAATAATAAATTTCCTATTCCACCCATCAAGTGAGCGGTTATTTCTTTTTTTCTGGGTTGTTTTTGCATTATGTTATATTATTTTATTAATTTTTGTTATATATTAAATTTATGTATAAATATCTTTATGCCATTGCATTATTTAAGTTAAATTCCAGATTTAATATTGTTTTTTTATTTCATAACGAATAAAGAATAAAAAAACAATACAATGCAAATGAATCAAATGAATGTGAGTAATGTTGAAGAGTTACCTGGGTGCTGTGTGATAGGGTTGTGTGTGTATAACAATGAACCGGGTCTGCCCAGTGTGCTGTCAAATATTGTAAAAATCATAGAGTCGTGTTTATTTGAAAAAATAACGGTGGTTGCATTTTACGATAATTCTTCAGACAACTCGTATTCAATAATGGAAGTTTTCAAAAAAAAATATGAAAGCGTGTGCGCAAACACTTTCAAAATGATTATTGTCGTAAACAAGCCAAATAGTCGAAATCGAAATATGCGCATGGATTTTGGAGGCGGAAGCAATGCGGTTTCCAGAGTGCTAGACACTGGCAGAACTGCAAGAATTGCCGTTGCAAGAAATGGTATACTACATGTCATTAGAGGTATGCACAATAGAGGATTTTTTAACAAGTATTTTATTATGATGGATAGTAATGAATATGCGTGTGTTGGGCAAATTAATATACCGACGTTGCGTAGTGCTTTGGAGCGTTCAGACGAATGGGATAGTGTGTCATTTAATAGGGAGGCGGGATATTATGATTATTGGGCGTTATCTTATGACCCGTACATTTATAGCATATATCATGTTGTGAATAAAAATGAAACACTGCATAATATTAGGGAAGATTTTGAAAAAAAATTAAAATATGCAAGTGCAATTTCAAAAAATGATAATAAAAAATATGATTTTATACCTGTATATTCTTCATATAATGGTTTTGCAGTATACAAAACTGATAAGTTTTTGAATTGCAGTTATAGTTCAAATATTGACATTAGATTATTTCCAAAAAACTTACTTCCGAAACAGATAATTAATAAGTTTACAAATGATTGCGAGCACAGGAAGTTTCATTTAGAAGCAATAAAAAAGAATAAAGCGCGCATCGTTGTTAGTCCGCTTTCAATATTTTATAAACTGCCGATTCGAAATCCGGGGTTGCGAGGTCCGGCTTAAACCATTAAATAGATTTTACATCAATTCAATAAAATTTAATAAAAGTATTTTTTATTTTTTTTTACGCGAGTTCGAGATAATTTTTTATTTTTTTTTATGCGAGTTCGAGATAATTTTTTATTTTTTTTACATGTATTTTTTTTTATCTTCATCTTCATTATTAAATGTTGTCTCCTGCCCCTGCCTCCGCGATCAACAACCAATCCTTCATTGTCGCTACCAGTAGGTTCCTCCATATCTTCACCAGAAATACCACGACATCCTTTTAATATAACCAATTTTTCATTTTCGGGATACAATGCTTGTATTTTTTGTAATATGTGATGACAGCTTGTTTGTTGATAGAGAGAACTAACTTCTTGATAATCAAATTTAATTGTAGATAAGGGTGTTATCCATGAGTAGAGTTTATACTTCTCAAAATGATTGACTAATTGTTGCATTCTTTGATTACTCAAAGTTGATAAATAAATTTTATTTTTTTTATCCTTTTCATTCTTGTGAGAAATTCTAAAATTATCCATAAATATTTCTAACCCATGTTCAGTTTTAAAATATTCATTTGCAAACATATCATTTTCTTTTTCCCATTCTACAATGCAATCATAATAATGTTGTAAAGTCGCAACATCTATCCCTCGACACATTAGTGCACCCAATTCTATTTCTTTGTCATTTTTAGAATAGTTCAAAGAAATGCAAAACATAATTCGCTGCTTTTCAAGACTTTCAAATTCCAAATGAAACTCTTCTTCATGACTTTCAAAATATTTTTTGTAATCATCTAAAGGAATGGAAGTTATATCAGGTTGCTGTGACTCAAACTCAATAATTCTTTTTTGAAACTCAGTTGTTTCCGTATATATATTTTTCATATCAGTTTGAGTTAATATTGTCTTTGAAATGTCCTGATATTCACGTTGAACATTATCAACCATGAATATACCTTCATCATAAATTTTAGTTCTTTTACCTCCAAAAAATAATTGATTACTAATTGTACTGACTCTACCTCTGACTCTACCTCCGCATCTTACTCGAATAGATTGATGTTTGACCTTTTGTGGATAAACAACATTTTTCTCCCGATATCCTTCTGCTAATTCAACATATGAACCTACAACAGATTCTGGAGATTTTACTATTTTGTTTATATCCGATATTACGGTGTTGTTTATATCCGATATTACGGTGTTTATGATACTCAATGGGCTTAATAATGGGTCGCCTAGTTTTGACAGTGTCATTACACACATATTGGGGTCAAAATGAATTTTCGCTCTATTACACATACTATGTCCATTAACAATAAAAACGCGAGTTATTTTAGTATTCATAACTTTTCTTTCATAATGAATTTTTTCACTTTCATCAATAAGCATTTGAGTTTGTTCAGGATTTTCAATTATACCATTTAAACAACCTATAATTTCTTTTAATACAGTATTTATATATGGTTCTCTATCTCCTTCAAAAACTTCAGGAAGTGTCCACGAAGATTCATGCGTTAAACTGCTGACGTAATGCCTTCCCCCTTCCCTGTATTCATTCCAGGGACGAATATTAGCTGGAAGCTTCTGTGAAATTTTATTTGTTTTCAAATTCATTAAATGCTCAGCAGGTTGGTCAGAAGTAGGTAGCAATCTAACCCAAGGATTATTATTATTTAAAATAATATTTTCAAAAATTGATACTATCACTGGTATTTTTTCAATAAAATTTGTTACTGTTATTTCTCTGATTTGTGGAAAGTTATATTTACCAAATTGACCAAATAAATAACTTTTGACATGAGTAAAAGGTCCGCCTCCTTCATCATGTGTTATATATATATCTAGTGCTCCATAAAATACAGGTCCTGTAACTTGGTGCGCTGGGGGTGGTTTCAAATTCAAAGTAAAATAAATACAATATTTATTGCAATATATTGGTAATAATTTAATAATATTGTCCATGTACTAAATAAATTAGTTAAATTAGCTTTACAAATAATGTAGTAAAGAAGAAGAACAAAAGAATAATTAAAAAAAATGTAAAAATAACAACGTACTTATTATAACTATATAAAATAAATATCAAATACAAATAAAATTATTTTATTAGCCCATTAATAGCCCATTAATACCGGTTTCAAAATCAACAGTTATATTCCATCCTAATTTTTTCAATTTGTCATTGCTAATATAGTAACGTTTATCATTGAATGGTCTGTCTTCTATATATTCAATATAGTCATTAAAATCGATACTGGTATTGTCGTCGTCAACATTTATAATTTTTCTAATGAGAATTTTTGCAACTTCAAGAATGCTGTATTCCATGCCTTCGTCACAACCAATATTGTAAATTTTGCCAATTTTGCCTTTTTCCAATATTGCAATAAATGCTGTTGCGGTGTCATACACGTGTAAAAATGCGCGCATGCAGTTTCCATTTTGGATTGTGACTTTTGAGCCGCTTTTAAGTTGATGTATGAATCTTGGTATAACTTTTTCAGGATATTGATTTGGACCGTACACGTTATTTCCTCGTGTTATAATAATTGGAATTTTAAATGAATGATTGTATGATTGCGCCAACAATTCGGCACTTGCTTTAGTGGCTGCATAAGGATTTGTGGGGCACAGTATTGACTTTTCGGTTTTAATGTCTGCCGACTCGTTTTCGCCGTAGACTTCATCCGTTGAAACGTGAATAAACAGTTTCAGTGTTTTACAATACAATCTTGCAGCTTCAAGTAAGTTATGCGTTCCTAAAATATTATCATTAGTATAAGCGATTGCATCAGTAAATGATGTTTGGACATGTGACTGTGCTGCGAAATGAACAATGTGTGTTATTTTATTTGTTTGAAATATATAATTCAATAAATCAGAACTTTGCAAGTTGCCTTTAATAAATGTATATCTCTCGACACATTGGCGGACAAGTTCATTCACATTATTTTCATTTGCACAATAATAAAGCGTATCAAAATTTATTATTTTAATATTTTCATATTTTGAAAAAATATTGTTTATAAAATGAGAACCGATAAACCCTGCTCCTCCAGTTACAAATAAAATGGTTTCATTGCTATCTTCAAAATGTGTTGGTGCATCGGTTTGAGTGTGCGGCGCGTACGCGTGCATATTGTTTTCGTTTTTATCAGCACGTTTATAATTTTTAATGGTATCTTCTATTGCATCTTTGATGCAGCGCACTTCGGGTGCAAACTTTTCTAGTGCGGTAGTATCCAAGTAGTTGTTAGAACGGTCGCAGGCTAAAATTTTGCGCTGTTCTTCCACACTAAAATTATTCCAGGTAAATTGCGGGTCAACATGTTTTTGATACATTTCTAAAATTTCATTGTGTGAAATTACACCGGGATTTGTGAGATTTATTGTGCCGACAAGACGCGATTTAATCATTTTTATGACAATCGGTAACAATTCATCAAGAACCGACATGGAATTCGGAACAGAACACACTTTTGAGTAGTTTACAATTTTTGTAATAAAATTTCGAGGACACTCACTTGCAACAATTGGCATTCTTATTCGCAAATTTAGTACATTTCCTGACAGTTGGTGCATAAGCCTGTCTGTAAAACCTTTTACAATCGAATAACCCGACCCAAAGAAATTAGGAATGTCGTCTTCGTTAAAGCCTTTATCCAGATGATTTTGGTCTAGGTTGGGGTTTATAATCGCCTCCATATTTTTATAACTAAAAATACACCCAGTTCCAAGATATGTGTAATGAATATTTCTTTCTTTGCATGCTAGCGCGAGCGAAATGGGACTGAATAGATTATCTTTAACATTTTCAACTAATTTTCCGGGCTGTTCTAAGTAATCAATGGTTGTATACTTGGTGGTGCCAATTGTGCCATGTGTACGCCCAATAAATGAAATTACATGCGAAGGCGCAACTTCGTCAAGTTCTTTACATAATTCCGGCGTATCATCAACTCGCGAATTACCAAGAACAAAGTCGATTGCATCGTTGGTATATTTTTCTTTTTCTTTTTGTAATAATTCTACAAATTGTGATCCAATCCAACCTGCGTGACCATATATAAGAATTTTCATTGGTATATTTTAATATATTTATTATATTTATTATATTTTATACTTATAATATAATATAATAAATGAGACTTTTTTATAAAAGAAAAAAACAAAAGCAAATAGTTCAGGTGCAACCGGGTAATAACAATGATGCTAGCATTCACTTTTTAGTAATGAATATGGATAAAAATAAAGATAGACTTGACATACTATTACCACAGTTGAATAATATAAATTGCAGTTATACAATAGTAAAAGGAATAGATGGGAATAATATGAAAAATGATACATATGCAATAAAAATATTATCACCACCTAAAAATGTTGAAAATAAATTATTAGGTGAAACATTTCACCACATTAGAACAAAAAATAGATGGACATATGATGGTACTGTTTCAACTTCATTTCCAAATTTAAAATTAAATGGACATTATGGAACCAAGGGGTTGACTTTATCCAACATTAAAGCTTTTATAGTTGCATCTAAATTGAATTATGAGTGGTTTTGTGTTTTAGAAGATGATTCCGAAATTGATACGAATATATATAATATTATTAAAAAGACTTCCATTATAAATAAAAATAAAGATATTATTTTATTGGATAAAAGAGACGGTGGCTGGGGGGGGACTTGTGCGATGTTGTATAATAAAAGAATTATCAAAACCTTGATAAGCGATTTAAATCCAATGTCGTTTTTTTCAAGAAATTCGCATAAAATTGGTGATGAAACCTTATGTAATTTATGGGATTGGAAATTGTGGAAATATGTAAAATATGTTAACAAAAAATTTACAATATGTCCCTGTGTTCCATCTGGAAAATTTAAATCGACAATTAATTTTTAATTGGTATATTTTTTTATATATTTTTATATATTTTGTTTATATTGTATGTTTATAAGATTTTTATAAGATAGATGATAATGCATCAATCTGTTCTCTCGTCAGTTTATCTGGATAAATAATTTTAAAAACAATAATTAAATTTCCACAATTTTTATTTTTATCCGTCATTCCTAGACCGGGTATTGTTTTTGTTGTGTTATGTTTAATAATTGTTCCATCTTTATGTTGCAAATGGAAACTTTTATTATTAATGTGTTTTATGGTGAATTCAAGTCCGCACAGCGATTCTTTGAGAGATATTTCTTTTTCTAGAATAAAGTCCAAATCGTTGCGTTTAAATGTGGAATGTTGTTCAATGTTTACAATAATATTAATTTGTGAAAAATGGAATGACGATGATGTCACGTTGGATAATATTAAAACTTCTTTATCGTTGATTCCGGGTGGAATGCACACAGTAATCGTTGCATCATTATGAAATTCAGTTAAATTTATTGATAATTGTTCAATTCCAAAATATGCATTTTCAAGTGTGATACTAATATTTTTGGTTATGGGTTCGCGCGATTGCGACGGCATTGATGACATTGGCTGCTGCTGCATTGTTTCATAAAAAAATTGTGGTTGTTGCTGCTGCTGCTGCTGCTGCTGCTGTTGCGGATGATGCAAAAAATGAAAATTTGGATGGTTGTGCATTTGATGCATTCCTCCTCCCGCTCCTCCCGATGAATTAATAATGTGGATACCCATGCCGCCACGACCCATACCCATCGGCCCCATTGAACCAATTTGAATTGGACCCATTCCGCCTCTTATAAATGAAGGAGGCGGAAACCCGTGAACGTGTTGCTGCTGCTGATGCTGCTGAGGCACTCCCCCCATTGAACCAAAAATCATATTAAAAATGTCAAATGGGTTTACATTTTCAAAATCTCCAAATGGAATGCCATTTCCGCCGCCTCTTATGCCCATGTCGTATAATTTTTTTTTATCAGGATTACCCAGCGTTTCATAAGCGCTTGCAAGTAATTTAAATTTTATAGTAGATTCTTCTTTGTTACCATTCTTGTCAGGATGATGAATCATTGAAAGTTTTCGATATGCTTTTTTTATTTCTTCAGAGGATGCATCGCGACTTATTTCTAGTATTTTATAATAGTCTTCTTCATCTTCACATTTACCTTCTTCTCCTCGCGCGTTACTAAAATTAAAGTTCATATTTTTTATTAAATATTATATATTTAAATGTATAATTTTAAATAGATTATATACGAATTAATATTTAATAATTAATATTTAATTAGGTTAGGATAGATAAACAAATAAACAAATAAACAAATAAACAAACAAACAACTACACAATAAATATGAATAGTATTAATGCTCCATTTATACACAAGTATCAGCCAACATATTTCAGAGATTTTGAGCAGCTAAACCCGACCACTATAACATTAATGCAGTCATTAATATCGTTGAATAATTTGAATGTTTTAATCATTGGTGATTCGGGAACAGGAAAAACTTCAATCATAAATTCAATAATTAAAGAATACTACGGAAACGATTATAATTCTGACAATGTGTTAGTTTTGAACAGTTTAAAAGAGCAGGGAATTCAGTATTATAGAAATGATGTTAAAATATTTTGCCAAACATGCAGTTTAATAAAAAATAAGAAGAAGATTGTTTTGCTTGATGACATTGATTTGATTAATGAACAAAGCCAGCAGGTTTTCAGAAATTGCATGGACAAGTACAAACACAACATTCATTTTATTTCGTCGTGTACAAATGTTCAAAAGGTTATAGACAGTTTACAGTCGAGAACAATATTGGTTCAAATAAATCCGTTGACAATGTCGTGCTTGACGAAAATCATGAATAAAATAAAAATAAATGAAAATTTGAATATGTCCTCAGAAGCAGATGAATTTATATTAAGTGTTTGTAATAACTCTGTGCGAATATTAATAAATTACCTGGAAAAAATAAAAATAATAAATTGCCATGTCGACAAAGAGTTGGTCCATAAATTGTGCACAAATATCAGTTATACAATATTTGATGATTACACAAATTGCATATTGAATAAAAAATTAACAGATGGAATAAAAATTTTATACAATTTGCATGATGAAGGTTATTCAGTAATGGACATATTAGACAATTATTTTCTTTATATAAAAATTACCAAATTATTAAGTGAAAATATAAAATATAAACTTACGTCGTTGGTTTGTAAATATATAATATACTTTCACAACGTCCACGAAGATGAATTGGAATTGGCACTGTTTACAAATAATTTCGTGAATTTATTTTGATTCAATTTGTAATTTGTTTATTTTATAATTTTTAAACATATAACATTTTATTTTATTATATATTATATTATTTATTACTATTAATTACTTTATTAAATAAAAATAAATAATAAAAAAAAAGATAATCCATCTTATCGTTTATAAAATAAAATGTCTCAGTTATTCAAAAAAACTATTCCCAAAAATGCATTGTTTGATTTTTTAGAGAAAATAGGTTGTAAAAAAACAGATAAGTTTTACATTGTTGATATTACCGCATTTAAAAGAGCAATTTATAACAATGATTTAGAAATATTCATTAACAGTATTAAAGAATATTATTATACATCAAAGCTCCACTACCTTGATACAACCCATGTGACTCATAATAAATTTAATACCATTGTAAGACAGCTGTGCAAGTGCAATGCTGTTGCATTTTCCAAGTATATAAAGTATGATAAGTCAAGTTATAGTGTGGTGTACAATGTGCAACATAATGACAACAATGACAACAATGATGGCGATTCGTAGATTTATATTTTATGTTTTTTTGTATAATATTAAAAATTGATTTCAATAATATACAAAAACATCCCAACAACAACAACCCAAACAACCCAAACCACCCAAACAACTCAACAACTGTCGCGTCATGTTTTCTCAAATTTATAATCACAATAATCACAATATCATCATTCCTTTTTATGCGTCATGGTTATATGTCATGTCTTCATACTATGATTTTTCAAAAAATAAGGATGCATATAAAAATGTCGACTTTAGTAACAAAATTAACAACATCTTTATAAACGTATTTATTTATTTGCCATTATCGCTCTACATTACGCTTACGATTCAACCCATTGAATCTAACTTCCATTCAATATATTTTGAAGCATTTCATATATTTTTAAATATCGTTTTTGGGGAAATCTGGTTTTACACTTTACATAGAATTATGCATTCAAAACATTTTTACAAGTATCATAAAATGCACCACGAGATGAAAGAAACGCTAGGTTTATTTGCACTTTATGCACATCCGTTTGATGCGATTATAGTCAACATGGGCTCCATTTATGTATTGCATTTACTATTGCAATTTTCAGCATTTCAAGTATACTTGGTTGGAACATATGCAACCATAAACACTGTTATTAATTCTCATTCTAGTATAGCCCATAAACAATCTCATCAAATCCATCATTTAAAATTTAATGTAAATTATGGTCTTGACTTGTTTATGGATAAAATATTTCATACTGGCGATAATTTGAATTCAAATGTGACCGATTGAACGAACCAGTTGTCCAGGAGGTCCATTCCATCCGCTTTGCATTGTCATAACGGTTCCGTCAACAACATATAACATCGTAGTTAATATGCCGACGGTTTTGCCCATCAAATCTTTTATTCCCATTGTTATCTTTTGAAATTCAACCAACATGTTCAAAAAGACGCCGAATATTCCTGTAACGATTCCAGTAATTGAGTCTCTGATATAGCTAAACATGTTTCTGAAATTATTCAAACTACCACCAATATCACCCAAACTTCCGGCCGTAACCGAAGTCATGTAATTGACGGGTTCAAGCAAATATCCCATGTAGTCGGTTTGCATATTTTGTATGCAATATGTGAAATTTTCGCCTGCATCATGACCGAACATACTGCTAAACGGCATTACAGTGGGATTGCATCGATATAACGACCAATGGTCTTGAATGTATTTTGTCCCAATTACCAAAAATGAAAGAACATATAAACCAATGAATACAATTATAATAAAAATTGCCGAAAGCAAGTCGCTTGTTTTCATTATTGAATATTAATTATATTGAATGTATATTTTTATTAAAATGTGTTATATAGTATTATATAATATATTGTGTTTTAATATTTTCATAATTTTTTCATAAAATTTTCATATATATTATAATACCTTTAATTCAAAATTTATAAAGAGGACACTATTTTGAAACTGGTGCTGGTGGTAGTTTTACGTCGCTGTCAAATGAAGAATATGCTAAAGTTTGTGCATGATTTGATGCAAGTTGATTGATGATGGAAGTTCCACTTGGTGTGGTTTGCGAAAATGACGGGATTGTCATGGTGGCTGCCGCGCCACCTTTGCTGAACTTTTTATTTTTATGTTTATTTCGCCGCCTCCCCAACACACTTTTGCGCGAACTCAATCTCAATTTCGATAGACTTTTTCGGAATTTACGAGAAAATCTTCTTCTTGATGACATTCTTGACATTCGTTTTGACATTCTCATTTTTTTACTTTTTTTCATTTTTGATTTTGATGACGTTCCGCCACCAATACCTTTTGATACATTAACCAGCTTATGTTGCCAATTATTTCTATCTATACCCCTGTTAAGTGCGGTTTGACCTGGGTTGGGGTCACTCACTATGTGAGGTATAACATAAGGGTTTATATTTGAAGAAACGGTTGCCATATTATGTTAAATATTATAAATATTAATATAATATCAATAGAAAATAAAAAATAAAATAATAAAATGGTGATAATTTAATAAAAATATTTATTCGTATTATTATTTAGATATTATTCGTGTATTAAAATATAAAATATAATATTTTAGCATTTATCGGAACGCGTCGCATTTATATATAAAATGAATTCCGCAGAGAGAATACAGTTGGAAAAAATGATACAAGTGAATGGCGCAGTTGATAATACAGAAACAATTCGCACTTTAAAACATAGCGAAAAAATAAGAGATGATGTTTTAACCATGGTAAAGCTTAAAAAGGATTATCAAAGGTTATCTAAATCAAATCCTGCTCAATTTGATGCAATGTGTGTGTCGAGGTGTTCGTTTTTGTTCAACACGTATACGGATTTGTTTAACCGTTTGAAAAAGGATGAATTAGATTTGAACATCATGGGACAGCTCATAGGACTTTTAAAAATGATTGAAGACGATAAACTAGACCAGCATACTGCATCATTTGAAGTTGGGAAATTACTGAAAAGTATTTACATTGACAGCGCTTTGAAAAAGTCGCAACATCTTGATGATGCACACAAGCACGATAAGGATGGTAAAAAGAGTTCGCATCTTCCAGCGAAGAAACTCTCGTGGTCTGAATACAAAAAAGCACATTTAGGCGACCATGACAGCAAATAAAATAAATAAATAAAAATTACTTACAAGAAAACATACAACTATTCTCAAGTATATTTCATATTTACATTGATAGCTCCAAAAAATGAAGTTGGAGTGCCGGATATACCAAGACTAAATGCTGTTGCTGTGGATATTGTAACAACACCTTTAGGTCCATTATTTGACAATCCAGAGGATGCGAACGCAATAGGACCAATACTGTTAACTGACGAAGTTGGTGTAAATGTAACAGATGTCAATGCGCTACATGCTTGGAACGCATAATCACCAATACTTGTAACTGAATTAGGAATTATAATTGATGTCAATGCGCTACATGCTTGGAACGCACTAGGACCAATACTCGTAATTGAATTGCCAATGGTAACAGTTGCCAATGCGCTATTATTATCGAATGCACTAGCACCAAGACTTGTAACTGAATTAGGAATTATAATTGATGTCAATCCGGTACATTCGAAGAACGCACTAGCACCAATACTTGTAACTGAATTGCCAATGGTAACAGTTGCCAATGATTGATAACATCCAGCGAACGCACTAGCACCAATACTTGTAACTGAATTAGGAATTATAATTGATGTCAATGCGGTATTTGCCGAGAACGCACAAAAGCCAATACTTGTAACTGACGAAGTTGGTGTAAATGTAACAGAATTTATCAAGGATTTTGTGTTACTTTGATTGAACGCATTAGCACCAATAATTGTAACTGAATTGCCAATTGTAACATTAGTTAAATTAGCAAAACCGTTCACTTGAGTTGCAGGGATAGAAGTTGTAGTAGCTATGTAAGAATTAGGGGGCAAACCAAAAACTGTGTTTAAAGTAAAAATAACGCCCCCCCAATTAAAACTATTTCCTTGAAATGAATTATACTGAAGAATTGTTGTATTTGGAGGAGGTGGAGGAGGAGGAACCACATTAATTTGATTACTAAATGCAAGTGCACTGCTACCTCCAGCATTACTGGCCTTCACGTGATGTGAGATTTTTAAACCGATATCTCGAGGAAATACTGTTTTATACGAAGTAGCTGTTTGATTAGGTATTTTTTTTTTTATGTTATTTCCGCTTGCGCTATACCACTGGTATTCAAAACGAGTTGGATTATTAGACCAAGATCCACGACCAGTTCTAAGCACAGAACCAGCTTTCACTGAAGAAGGTCCTGGAATAGAAGGACGCAAAGTATTCACAGGAGGACGCATAGAATTCACAGGAGGAGCGGGAGGAGGAGCGGGAGGAGGAGCGGGAGAACTTCTACTATTCTTCATTATTATCTTTATATTATAAGGTATATTATAAGGTAGTATTATATTATATTTAATGCAAAATAATTAATTCTTAAACTAAAAATAAATAACTAAATAAATAATATTATTGTATTATAGCAAATAAATTATTTATTTATTATTGAATTATAAATTTAATATAATAATGTCGATTGAATACAATCCGAATAATAATGATAATAATGATGAAATAAATAACATTAATAATAAAATTTCTCCAGTTGTTAAGTTGTTTTTAAAAAGAGTTGAACAAAATGTTCCAAATGTAAGCATTCGTTTATTTGGAAGTATAACGAATTTTACACATTTCAAAGATAAAAGTGATGTAGACTGTTGTATTATTTATCCTGATGAATACACGAGAATAAAACTTTGCGCATTTATAGAGGAGGATTCAATTGAGTTTAATAAAACGCGAGTTAAGATTCGAGATATTAAGTTAAGTAGCTCAGGCTATAATGATGAATTTTTTGAAGTGTATCATGTTTGTTTTGATGACAAGGATAGGGTCGACATAAATTTAGTTAATGGCAGAATTGGACCAATTCAACACCGTAATCATAATTTAGGAATGGGCTATAAACTGATTATCTTCATTATAAAGTTTTTATACTATGAGGTGTCAGTTATTTCAAAGGAATTATATCTTTATTTGAAAGGGTCACTATTTCGTATAAGAGACAGAAATGACGAAGCTGTTCGTTCAGAATACCGTTACATTATAAGGCAGGGGAACCAATTGGAAAGAGAACCGTAGGTTCTCCTTTAACCTCTCCAAAGAGAACCTACGGTTCTCCTTAAACCTCTCCAAAGAGAACCTACGGTTCTCCTTTAACCTCTCCAAAGAGAACCTACGGTTCTCCTTAAACCTCTCCAAAGAGAACCTACGGTTCTCCTTAAACCTCTCCCTTAAAGGAGGGGGTCGTAGGGGGGTGCTCGTCGCCCCCTACCCTACAGTCTGTATTGTGCCGGAGTGCGCAGCGAAAGCTTTCTAGCCATTTCATCGCGATAACAATCAAATGCGAGAGTAAAGCTGAAATCATTGCTAAAATCTACAAGCGTTCCGTCGTGGTACCTAAATTTCACTTTTATTTTACCAAGACGTTCAAGAGGGGGAAAAAACGTGGTAAGATTTTGAATAAGTCCGTTTCGAGAGTCAAAGTACTGTGTATTGGGACATCCTAGTATCGGTATTTTGGCAAAAAATGAGTTTACAATTCCATTATATGAGTTATTAAATGTTCCATTTGTGTTCAGCGGATAAGGTTTGAGCTCGTCGGCTTGATTGCAATTGTCAAGTTCCATATAAAAATTTGTTTCTCCGATTACATTGATTTTATTTGGCGCGTTGCAAAAATGGTATGGTCCACTAGGTCCGAGCCAGTAATAGTTTACGGTGTCTGAAATATTTAAATAAGTTAAATTATTAAAGGATGGGTCCGACAATGGTGTAGCTTGTGTGTCAACTATTACAGATGAGTTGTACGTTTTTTTTTCAAATCCTAAATAATAAGGAAGACCCCATTTTCCGTTTTGACACACGGGTGTAGTTGGCTGTGCGCACGAAACATCGTATGAAATTATTGCATCAAAGTTCAGCTCAAATGGCTCTAAATTATTTCCAAATTGTAGTTTTTGTGTTACTTCATTGTAAACAACAATAAAATTATTATATGAGGGGGTAGGTGGAGTTATTGAAAGTGCAATTGACGTGTAATAATTCATTTTATTTCTAAGTTCAAATGCTAATTGTCTGGGTGAATAAAATCCTTCATTTATTGTCAATTCTATGTAATTTGTCAAACTGGAAATTTTAAATAAAAATTTGGTGTTGTAATAACTATTTTTAAAAGTATAATTATTTGATGGAAAATTGCATTCAACTAGGCGAATCGTTTCAACATTCAAAAGCTGTTGGGGCAATGTGATTTCAAAATGTGCACGATTTTTCCAGTTACACTTGTCTCTGTCTTCGGAACATACAGAAACAAGCTTGCGGTCAAGCATGTACGTTTGCTGACGCTGTATCAACTGATGGTCTGAATGGGTGTTATTAAACATTTTATTTTGTTTTGATTTGTTTTGTATATTGTTAATAAATATTATATATTATATTTAATATTTATTCATACTTATAATTTATTCATATTCCTAAATTCGAATTTTTACATATTTTTACACATTTTTACACATGTTGTAAAGTTTTTTCATTTTATTTTTTTTATTTATTTCTATTTGTTTGATTTATTCCAATAAAAATAAAAATTGAAAATTTCAAATCTATGATTACATTCTTCAGCTTCCTAGCACAAACATACGAACGAAAGATAATATGTCAACCGCAACCGCAACCGCAACCGCAAATCAATCATCTCAGGTTCCCATGATTCAAGGTGTTTCATTTCGTCCTGATACTGATGTAAAATATTCAAAATGTAAGCCAAATTCAAGTGGTGGAAAGAGTGTTGGTGTTGTCAATGCTCATACGGGCCAGACATTGTACATGGGAACACCTCTTCTCATGACGTGGGGAATCCAGGAATTTACCGACGAGAAGACAGGTAAGGTCTCGTACGACATGGCGCTTCAGTTTCCGAGCGAAGAATATCAAACGGCAGATTCGAGGGCGTTTTTGCAAGCAATGGTGGCATTTGAGAAGAAACTCAAGGCAGATGCGCTTGTCAATTCGAAGGAGTGGTTTGCCAAACCAAAGATGACGCCTGATGCTGTTGAGGCATTGTTTACACCTGTTCTGAAGTATCCTACTGACAAGGCAACTTGTGAGAAGGACATGTCAAAGGCGCCCACCATGAAAATCAAGGTTCCTTTTTGGAACAACAAGTGGGAGGGAATTGAGGTTTATGATGCAGACAAGGCGTGCTTATATCCTTCTTCAAATCCAAGTGTTTCTCCAAAGGACTTGATTACAAAGATGTCGCATGTTGTCACGATGATTCAGTGCGGCGGTGTTTGGTTTGCAAATGGCAAATTTGGAGTCACGTGGCGTCTGGTTCAGGGAATTGTACAGCCCAGACTTTCGATGCGTGGAAGGTGCCATTTGTCGTTGACTCCTTCTGAGACAGTGAAGCTTCATTCCGAGGCTGACAAGCAGCAGCAGCAGCAGCAGCAACAGTTTTGCGATGATGATGATGTTCCTTCTTCCGCCGTTCCGGTTTCTGTCACAGAGACTGCAGATTCGGATGATGGTGAAAGCGAGGAAGAGGATGATGGTGGTTTGTCTCGCATGCCATCTATTGCTGTACCTGCTCCTTCTCCGGCTCCTGCTCCTGTGGAGGCGCAAAAGAAGAAGATTATCAAGAAGGCAGTTTAAGACTACAACTTGTGTGGTGTGTGTTATAATATAATATAAGCGCGCGTTTAAACAAAATAAAATAAAAATACTAACACTTTTTTTTATGTTTTATGAAAGTTTATGAAAGTAGTTAAAAGTATATACCTATATATTATTATGTTTTGGTTAAAATTATTCACTGCTGTCAAATGCCATCAATGCCATTAATTAAAAAAAATAAAAGCGCCGTAAATAAGATTAGTAAATGTAAAATGTTTCCTGTTAAAATAGATACAACACTGTTAATTGTTGAGTCTCCTTCGAAGTGTGCAACCATTATGAAATATTTGGGAGATGGATACAAGTGTGTTGCGACGTGCGGGCACATGCGTTATTTAGACGGATTAAACGCAATAGATGTGAATAAAAACTATAAACTGAAATTTACAATCATGGATTCAAAACGGGCACAAATTACGAGAATTACATCAGAAATAAAAATGGCAGGTCGGGTTATAATAGCAACAGATGATGACCGAGAAGGAGAAGCAATTGCGTGGCACATATGTGACATGTTTAAATTACCGATTGAAACCACAGAGAGAATCGTGTTTCACGAGATAACAAAAGATGCACTGGAAAAAGCAATGGTTAGTCCAAGGAAAGTAAATATGAACATTGTTACTTCATCACACGCCAGACAAATTTTAGATTTATTAATTGGTTACAAAATCTCTCCTTACATTTGGAAACATATTTCGTCGACGGGGTTGTCGGCAGGGCGCTGTCAGACACCTGCGCTGCGTCTTGTGTATGATAATCAGAGAGAAATTGAAAATAGATTAATGCATATAAATAATAAGAATATTAGTGATAATAATAGTAATTCAAATGAAAATAGATTCGAATATTCAGTTTGTGGTTATTTTACAAAATTGAATATACCCTTCTCTCTAGAAAAAAGATTCAAATCTTTTTTTTTGAAACAAGAAGGTGAACTTGAACTAGAGTTGGAAACATTCTTGCAGAATTCCACGCAATCTGACCATGTTTTTATGTGTGTCGAAAACGATACAGGTGTGCGCCACTTATCGCCGCCGGTACCATTTTCAACGAGTCGACTACAACAAACAGCCAGCAACGAGTTTTCGATTTCTCCTAGTGAAACGATGAAGATTTGTCAGACGCTTTATGAGCGTGGTTACATTACGTATATTCGCACAACGGGCAAAAGCTATAGTGCAGAATTTATAAGTCAAGCAAATGATTATGTGCGAGAAAAATGGGGAGTGAAGTATATTAAAGGTGACGGTGACAAGGGCGACGAAACCGAATATCAGGCGGCGCATGAAGCAATTCGACCGACCGATGTTACTCGCATTTCATTGAATAACGATTTTCACGCGCTAGAACAAAAAATGTATAAACTTATTTGGAAAAATTCACTAGAAAATTGCATGTCAGACTATATATTTACGCCAATGGTTGCAAAAATAAATGCAAATGTTGCAAATGCCAACTATACATATAAGTTTTCTTGTCAAAAGCCTGTTTTTTTGGGATGGAAAGCGGTTCAAGGATTTACGCCAGAACAGCAGCGCCACCATACAATGATGGATTATTTGCATAATGTTCGAGAGAATTCCATAATTCCTTATAATAAAATAGAAACGAGTGTTGTTATTACGTCATCTCTCGGCGCGCATTATACGGAAGCTCGATTAATACAGGCATTGGAAGAAAAGGAAATAGGACGACCATCGACATATTCTACAATTATTGAAAAAATTATGGAGCGTGAATATGTAAAAAAACAAAACGTGGTGGGAATGCGGGTAGAGTGTAATGAGTATACATTGGTTGATAAAGTTATTTCTAAAACAAAAAGCTGGAGAGAATTTGGAAATGAAAATAATAAATTAATTCTTACACCAATTGGTAAAAATGTTTTAGAATTTTTAACATTTCATTTTCCTGTTTTATTTTCATATGATTACACGAGACACATGGAAATGCGCTTGGACGACATTGCTGCTGCTGCCGCAAATGGCTTCGACCCGAAATACGACTTGAAAATAGTTTGCGATGAGTGTGTTGGAGAGATTGAAGAATGTATAAATAAAATAAAAAACACAAAAAAAGATGAAACGCACTATAGAATAGATGACCATCATATTTTTATAATTGGTAAACATGGTCCGGTTGTAATGTATTCCGAGAAACCATTTCCAACGAGCGAAGAAGATGGGTGCTACAATAAGTATTTGAATGCTGGTATAAATTCTGAAGAAAATGAAAGTATAATATTTAAAAAAGTAAAACCCGGAATAATTTTTGATGATTTGAAAATGGGTAAATATGCAAATCTCTCTGACATTATTGTTGAAGACTCTTCTTTAGAACGAGTTGTTGGAACCTATGGCGGTTTCAGCGTTACTTTAAAGAATGGACGATTTGGAAACTATGTAGTGTGGGGTAAAAACGGAGAAAATAGAAAATCTTTTAAGTGTGGCAAAAATATTTCTGATATTTCTCTTGAAGAAGTCATTCATCATATTGAAACTGATTCAAATGATTCAAATGATTCGGAAAATTGTACCACCACCGGTGATGCAGAAATGACGGCAACAGCTACAACAACAGGTATAGTTAGAATAGTTAATGATGATATAAGCATTCGAAAGGGTAAATATGGAGATTATATATTTTACAAAACATCTCAAATGAAAAAACCAAAATTCATTTCTCTCAAGATATTTAAATTAGATTATAATAAATGTCCATTAAATGACATTGCATCATGGGTGAAAATGCACATTTAATATATAATATATGTCAAAAGATACTTAAAAAGACACTGCTAATATGAGTATAATCAAATACAATGGTTAAGACAAAGACTTCCTCCACCCTTTCGGCCGATTCTTCCGCCGCCGTTTCCGCCACTCCTACTGTTTCTGCATCTGCTGAAGGTGCATCTAAACTCAAGAAACTTCCCAAGCCCAAATCCGTTGCATGCACCGAGACGTGTGATTCATCTATGAGTTCTACTGCTCCTGTCAATGTTGTTACTTCTTCTTCTTCTGATGCTCCCACTTGTGTTGCTGTTGCATGTTCTTCTTCTGATTCTTCCTGTGCTCTTTTGAGTATGTATTCAGAGTATTCTAGCAAGCTTCAGGCTGCTCATGCCACATGGAACACTCTTCGCAGCGAGTTTCGTATTCTTGAGCGCCAAACTGCTCGGGAGCTGAAGAATGCTCAGAAGGCTTCTCAGAAGAAAAAGCGCAAGACTGGCAACCGTGCACCTTCCGGGTTTGTGAAGCCCACTCTGATTTCCAATGAGCTTGCCGGATTTCTTGGCAAGCCAGAAGGTTCTGAGATGGCTCGCACTGAAGTGACTCGCGAGATTAACAAGTACATTCGCACCAACAACTTGCAGGACAAGGAGAATGGTCGCAAGATTAACCCCGACAAGAAGCTGACTTCTCTTCTCAAGCTTAAGAAGGGAGATGAGCTCACTTATTTTAATCTTCAGCGTTACATGTCGCCCCATTTTGCCAAGTCTGCCGCTGCCCAGGCTGCAGCAGCAGCAGCAGCTCCTGTCGCCACTGCATCTTCCTAATTTATGGAATTTATTGCGTAAAATACACAAAACACCAATGCATAGAAAAAACTAAAACAAAATACAAAAAGTAAAAAAAACTAAAACAAAATACAAAAAACACACCGTCAAGATAACATCTTGCGTTGTGTTTTATAAGTTAGGCCGAATATTCAAATACTTATTTACTCATCTACATTTATCGATTTATCCAAACATTGACCGCATTTCGCTATACGTCATGTTTCTCCCATTCACACTTTTGAATTCATCATTTCCTTCATTTATAATATTCAGTAGCGAATTCTCAGTGACATTATTTGTTTTGAATAATTCTTCGACTTTATTCATTCCATCTTGTTCCAAATTCAAGTAATTGACTGGTGGTGTTTGTTGGGTTTGGGTTAGTAGCGGTCCTGACTGTTGTTGCGTTAATTTTTGTTGACTCATGTGATTATTGGAATATATATAATAATGAGCAGTATATTTTTAATATGTTTATAATTCAATTTATAAAAAATTGATATATATATATAATAGTATACCTATACTTACGGTTGAATACAAGCAAGAATGCCACCACGTTGCGAATGTGCAATCAACAATGTAAAGAATTGGAGACCAATAGGAGAAACTTATTTCAACCATGAAGTTTACTTTTGTCCAGGATGTTCAGGGCTTTTTACACTAGTTCATATGGGAACTGTTGAACCCGATAATTAATTATAAATTGAAAAGAATATAGTGTAATAATTCATTTTGTATGTCTGCTGCATTTCAGGAGGTACAATGGCAAAGTTCTTGACTAAATTATTCAATTTACCATCATTATTAACGGTCTTCAAAAAAACGTCATCACTTCAAAATAGTATATTGATTGGTCGCTGGGCACTGGATTATGACGGTACCGTCCAAGGAAGAAAAGTATATTGGGCAAATATGGACAATTGCGGATGTTGCAATGTTGATGCAAAAATAATAAAAAAAAAATATGATACAAAAAATCATGATGACGAATACATTTTACCTTACATTATATAAATAATAGTCGCCTAAACGTTTATTATTTATATTTTTATATTTTTTTTTATTTAATTTTATTTTGTTTATGAGTTGCACGGTTTGGGACCGCAGCCGATTTCAAGAGGAGCACGGAAAGGGTCGGGCTCAATCGTAGTATTCATCCAGGGGCTAACCTGAAGTTGAGGATTGGGAGGCTCAGAACGAACTTGCAAGTTTGCATTTCGCAAAGAACTGCCAATAGTGTCAACGCCAATCAAGTAACCGGCATTCAAAAGATTAACACCCAGGAAATCACCCGAACCCATTGGTTTCATGTTCCACGAACTGTTGTTATCTTTGGGCAAAAGATCTGCTGGGTTAATATTTGCTTGGCCGGAACAGTTGGGAGGAAGACCCATCATTTTTGAAGAATTGTTGACAGAATCAAGCTGGTTGTAAATAGTACTGTCATCTACCGCCGCTGGAGGTCGACCCGCACCGGAAGCCCCTCTGCCTTTTTTATTTGAGCTTGCGCTGCTGCCAGACATGTATTCGGGAAACATTGACTTACTACTTGAATAATTATATACTGCATAAAGTAACACGAGAGATGCCAAAATCGTTAGCACCTGGTGGCTTTTTACGTACTGTTGCAAATTTTTCGGAATCATCGTTTCTATTATATAAACTATTATATAAAATAAATGATAAAATATTTTTATATTTTTGTATTAATTGTAATTAATAATAATAATTAATAATTGATATAAATTTGCTAATGGTTAATAAAATATTTTTTTAAAAAACTAATGCTAAAATAAAAATACTATTTTACATTATTTATTTTATATTATTGCATTCATTTTTTCTAAACAACTACAATTTACAATTGTCATTATTGTCATTATTGTCATTATTGTCATTATTGTCATTATTGTCATTATTGTCATTATTGTCGCCGCTATCACTACTATCACCACTGTCACTACCACTACTATCGCTACTATCTGTATTATTCAAATTATATGTAAGTTTTATTTCTTCAGCAGCTAAATATGCTTCAATCGCAATATTTTTTGCAGCTTTTGCTTTTTCTTTTGCATCTTTATACATTTTATAATAAACATCATCTGGATTTTTTAATTTTATTTTTTCATGTTCATCTTTCTCTAAATCTAAAGTTACTTCTATTAACTCTCCGCTGTTATCGTTTTTATGTGCACTTTCTGTAAATGACAATGATGACGAATATGAAGAATCTTCTAAATGTTCTAATTGTTCTCCTTCCACCTTTACCACTAAAGGTTCTAAAGGTAAAGGTTCTAAAGGTTCTAAAGGTAAAGGTTCTAAAGGTAAAGGTTCTAAAGGTTCTAAAGGTAAAGGTTCTACTAAAGGTTCTACTAAAGGTTCTAAAGGTTTCACTGATGTTTCTATTTCAATATTTTTATCTTTTTCTTGTTCAATAACTTCTGTGGAAACGATGTTGTTGCCATCTCCGAAGTTGTCTTCATTTTTTTCACCCTTTTCATCTTGTTGTTCATTATTATCATTATCATTATGCTGTTGTTTTTTTTGCTTTATTAAACATGCTTTAAAAATTGGTTTTTCATTGATAATCAACATTTGTTTAGCATTTATTTCAAATTGAAAGCTTTTAGATGTGAATTTTATTCCTTCAAAGTCAATAATTGTTATTAACGAAGTTTCTGGTTTTACGCTATCAAATAGAAGCGTGTTGTTTTCTTCATCAAAAATAAAACAGGATTGAATACCTCCAATAGTATTGAATTTTGGATTGTTATTATTACCGTTGTTTATATTTACTCTTAATGTGTGACTTGTTCCATTTTTATAAGATTTAACCAATGATGCAAATGCAGTTTCAATGTCAGTTTTTTCCAAGTCATCTGTAAACCACAAGTGTCTTTTATCATAAATAATGTCTATACATTTTTTCTCCAAATTTTCCAAAAATGATATAAATTCTCCATCTTTTTCACTTGTAAATACCAAGTCAATGTATGTTTTTTTACCTGAATGCACTATTCCTTGTTTGGAAATGCAGGTGGGAGACTGCATATATAGCGGTTTTTTAGAATATTGCATTTTCGTAAAATATGACCCGCCATGAATACTTGAAGGCATACACAGTGTAATGTTTGAATAATCTATACTTTTATCATCATAAGATAGTATTGCATCGTCCATTATTATTTATTTGTATTAGTATAATAAGTAATATTAATTTATTCTTTAATTCGTTTTAATTCTTTTCAATTTAATTTATACAAAATCAAAATGATAAATAAATATATCATGACACAACCAATTAGTTATTAGTTACAGACTACAAATTATAGTAACCGTATAAATAAATAAAAAAATAACAAATTTCATGTTGAAATCAAATCAAATAAAAAATAAAGCAATTGACTATTGTTTAGACATTATTAAACGAGAAGATGTAAAACAAGAATTAAAACAACTATTCAAACCAATTATACAATTAATTCTTCAAGAAATATATCCATATATTTATTTATCAGTTTTATTTTTATTAATAAGTTTTTTTTTAGTTTTAGGAATATTTATATTATTATTGCGTAACAATTATATTTCATAATATTTTATAACATTTCATAACATTTCATAACATTTCATAACATTTCACATTAAATAATAATAAATTAATTATTATTTATTTTTATTATTATTTTATATATGCATTATATATAACTAATACTTATAATGTCAGGTTCGAGTTGTACTTCATGTGATACGGGATTGGGTGTTCCTGGAACATCAGGTGGTGGTAAAAAAAAATATAAACGTAATCATCGAATGCGCGGCGGTTTTATGCCCAGTTTGAGTCCGGCGTCGTTGACGGGCGATTCATTTGATAGGGATGGTGCAGCACTTTCAAAAGCTGCACATAATTTGTATGTAAAACAAAATTATGAACTGGCAAGTATAAAAAATATAAATGCAATGGCAGGTGGTGGAAAAAAAAAAAGAAGCAAAACTGCAAAAAAATATAGGTCCAAATCTAAATCTAAACAACAGCGAGGAGGAATTTTGGAACTTGGAGCGCTCATCAACGAAGCAGCAGTCCCATTCACTCTTTTAGCAGCTCAGCAAAAATATAAAACACGTGGAACTAAAGGATATAATAAGGGTAAGGGTCGTAAATCTCGCAAATTTAGGGGCTCAAGGCGCAGGTAAAAAAAATACAGACAAGTGGGAGTAAAAAAATAAAAACGTATAAATATACCAATATAAAATAAATTATAAGATTTTATAATTTATTTTATTTTCCTAGTTATAGATATTTTATAATAATATATAATTATAATGGCAAATTATACAGTTAATATAAACGGAGTTGACTACCCTGTTGTAAACCGTCCATGGAGTACAATAGGAATGTATTCCGATGAAATGAATTTAAAAACTCTGGCTGTTCTCATGCATGGCAAGACAACAAGATGATCCTTTTTTAAAAAAAAGATACGACGCCTTTTTAAAACGAAAAGAAATAACATTAAGTGAAATTGCCGATATAAAATATCAAATTGAAAGAGAAAAAGCTGAAAAAGAAAGACAACAACAAGAAAGACAACAACAAGAAAGACAACAACTTCAATCAAATCGCTTTTCTGGAATGTTTCCTCCCGGTTTTAAACAAAAACAACTGGCCGCTTTAAATCGTGAACAAGAAGTAGAATTTAATCGTATTGATGTTGGAGGAAAAAAATATAAAAAATGTAAGAAAATATCAAATAAAAGAAAAAAACATAGTCGTCGTCGCCGCCGCACACACAGTCGTAGTAAATATTGAAATTCAGTACATTTTTTTTATAAAAGTATTATTTTATTTATTATAAAAAATAACCAAGTAATTAATAATATATATATATATATATATATATATGGAAATTAGAGATTCTAAAAATAACTTAATTAATATATTAAGTATCGAAAAAGAAGAACAAGATTTGGCAAATCAATATATTTTAGAAAATGATGTAGTTTTAGAATTGGGTGCACGATATGGTTCGGTATCATGTGTAATAAATTCTAAATTAAATAATAAATATAATCAAGTTGTTGTAGAACCAGATAATAGAGTATGGACTGCTTTAGAAAATAATAAACAACAAAATAATTGTTATTTTAATATAGTTAAAGGATTTATAAGTAATAAAAAATTAGATCTAATTAATTTAAATGTTTGTTTAGGTGGGTATGGGTCAACTTTTATTGAAAATAAAAATACAATTATACCATCTTATACTTTAAATGAAATAAAAATACAATATAATTTAAATTTTAATGTATTAGTTGCAGACTGTGAAGGATTTTTAGAAATGTTCTTTGATGAAAATCCCGATTTTTATGATAATATAAGATTAATTATTTTTGAAGCTGATTATCCTGAAAAATGTAATTATAAAAAAATAAGAAATACTTTAAGTAACAAAAAATTTAATGAAATAGTTAAAGGTCATCAAAATGTGTGGATAAAAAAAATATAATTTATATTGAATATATTTTTTTTGCTAAACAATGTTTTACTTATTTGAATGTTCAAAATTATATAGTATTACAGTTAATTAAACATTTACATTTTAACAATGCGTGCAAATGTAAATGCAACCGCCGTGGTCGGCATGCGGAGCATTCGACTGATGGTAAAGTAGCGACCTTGTCGTGTGACCGTGAACATGAAACTTGCTCGAAATTTCGCACAATTTTTCAATGAGTTCTTCTTGACCATTTAGTGCCAAATCTTCGTGTATGTGCGCAATCATAGAGTCGCACAGAAATCTCTCGAGTCTTGAAAATGTGCGAGTTTTTTTGTTGTCATCATTCAAACAACTGCCACCAGCATCGGCGCCACCACCGCCACCATTCACAATGTCATTGTCGTTTTGTTCAACATAGTCGTCGCGGTTTACAGGCAACTTCATTTCATATTTCCAAAACGTGTTGCATGACACGCGCAAATCCAAAGTGACATGGTTGCCATTATTATTTTCTTCTTGTCTTTGTTGTCCTTGACTATCGTGGGTTTGCTGCATTCTCGTGTTGTGCTGTGTACTAGTACTGCTGTCCATTTTAATGTTTAATGGAAAAAAAATCAATTTATTATTTATTGTTATACATTTTCAATTTCAGTTCCATTATAATTGTGGATTAAAGGCAATTCAGTCTGTAAACCGGATGGGTTTATAATTCTTTGTATTTTATTTGAAATATAATTTAATGGAACTTTTACTGTAGTATAAACGCTATTTACGAAATCAATGTGAGTTCCCATTTTATCACAATTTTTAATAACACTTCCGTCCAATTTAATTAATATTAAATCAAGTTTTCTCTCTATGACTTCAATTCTGTCTGTTAATTCTTTCAACTCATTACTTGTAATATTTTGATTTTGATTCATTGCTTTTAATATAAATATTATAAATATAATAATAATAATAAAATGTATTTATTATTATTTACTATATTTATATTTAAAAAAAATAAACATATAGTGTAATTATTTTGAAACTATTCCAACGCCTCCTTCATATTGTATGATGTATGTCTCTGATTTGTTTGCCATGCCCGAAGATGAACTGTTTTTCTCTTCTTCATAAAATATTTGTTTTTGCTCATCGTCGTCGTCGTTCCATTCATTTTTTTCAACTTTACGATGCTCTCGTCTAAACAGTGAAGTAATACACATTTGTGTATGAATTTTTTTTGAAAAATCTCGAATTACTTGTTGACCTTGAAACAATTTAAGGAACATTTTGTTATACTTAATAATATTGAATTGTATTTATTATTATTATTTATTATATTTATTTATCTTTGTTATTAATTTAATCAAAGTCCGGCTTGTGTGGCTTGTGTCCTTTTACGAGTATTATAAGTTCTTATAGTTCTTATAGTTCTCATATCATCATGACTGCGTTTTGACGTGGGTGTCTTTTTTGACGGCGTCTTTTGTTTTGACGGCGTCTTTTGTTTTGAAGGTGTTCTCCTGCGTTTTGACGGCGTCCTCTGTTTTGACGTGGGCGTCTTGTGTTTTGATGTGGTTTTTCTTGTTCTGGTTGTTCTTCGAGGCATCATACTCATTGTAATAAGCTGTTTTTGTGTGGTTTTTTTCAGGGTTTCAGAAGGAGTAGTAGGAAGAGCAACTGTCTCGGCTAAAATCAGTTCCTCTTCTGCTTTAGGTATTACTTCCAACTGTGCAGTTGGAGTGAGAGGAATATCTATCCCCTTACTTCTCATGTAATCGCGTTTAAGTTTATCAAAATCTCGGCCCATTTCATCTAGTAAAGGCTCAACCAACTCTGGTTTTGCATTTACTTTTTTACTAAAATTTGGTTGTGAACGCGGCTTATTAATAAAAATGCTTTTTTTTGCAAATGGCATTTCTTTAATAATTTCCCACTCGTCTTGTGGAAATATTATGTATTTTGTTCCAAATACTTTTATTTTACGCAAAATGTTTGCAAGTTTTACCATTTCTTTTTGTATGGCGGAACTTTTCCCGCCATCTTCGGATTCCTTCTTGGGTAACCCCAAATCATATATTCCGCTAGGATCAACTACATCCGCCTGTTTAAAATCAGAACGCACCATCATGTCAACAAAATATTGTTGGGTAAATTTATCGCCATTCATTGTAACAGACATTGGCAAATGAAGAAAATCATCAAAACACACACCCTCTTCTCCAATTAATGAATCATCTAAATTAAAACCCAGTTTGGTATACATGAAAAACCCGGGTGTATTTTTATACGCATGTGCCAGTTCTAAAATGCATCGTTTTTCTGAAACATCATCATTATATTTAATGCAATATAAACATGCTCCAAGTAAAAGTTTGCCTAAACCACTTTGAGAACAAATCAAATTAACCGCATACACGTTTGGTTCTTTCGCGCACTCCCCCAGTTCCGCAATTATAAATCCTAGTATCTTGTCACCGGCTTTACTGCGTAAAAATAAAATGTCAAATGTGGGATTCATTGAGAATATTGCAGCATCGAGCGAATTCGCTCTATAACGTCGCCCGACATCACTTCCGCATATTGAACCAATGCGTTGATACAGTTCATCCTGTGTGTATTTATCTATAAATCCGCCATGCGTAAACTCAGACAATGTTTCAAATTGTATGTCTTTACTATCAAGAAATTTTTTCATGTCACTTGATTCAGATAAATCACGAATCAATTTATTTTTGAATAATGGGTTATTTGTTTTTTTTCGTAATTCGCTCAACCGTCTTGTATAGTCTTCGGGACTAAGCAATGTAGGACCACCATCTGATTCTTTTAATTTTTCTGATGATGTTTCAACGTTTTCTTCCATTATTTTAAGAATAAAAATAATATATTTATAATATATATAATATATATAATAATATAATATATACATAACATCAACATATTATTTTTATTTTTTGAAATGAATTTTAAAAAAATTTCTAGTTATTCTTTTTATATCCACCTTGCAAACTGGATAATTTTGTCTTTATCAGTATATTTTATTGTTACAAAATATCAATACATTGAACTAATACCTTATGAACATAAAATATGGGTTGCTCTCTTTTTTTCAATTCATTACATTATTCATTCGATATCAAATGCCGCATTTCTTTTGTTTCGTTGTTAAATGGTGAACAATTTAAAGATAATTATTTAATATTATTATAAACTAAAAAAAAGGTGAAAAAATGTACGACACAAGTTTTTATTGTACATATAAAATGATGGACTCAGATGAAGATAAAACAGCCATGTATCAGTTTCAATTGCTTGAAGCATTTGGCTTGAAAGAATACAATGACGATGCAATTAATGGAGAAGTAATGTCAATTTACAACAAGATTAAAGACTGTCCCCAATTTAAAGAAATATGTGAAGCATGTGGAACCAATGAACAATATAAATATTTTAAAAATGATGAAGTAATAATGTTGATTTGTTTTTTTTCATTTGATACATTTGATTTATTTCACAAGTGTTTGGTTGATTTTTTTACACATGATTATATTTTAGAAGATACAACAAAAAATATGGTGAATGCATATAAATAATGCAAATTTGATATATTTATCAAATATATATATAATTATTTAATAAATAATTATATATATTATATATTAAGTATTTAAAAAATATATATAGCACTTGTAAAATGTCTTGCACGCGAAATAAGAACACACCTTCAGATTATTGTTTAGAGCAAAAACAAAATACTCAAATATTTGGTTATTTAGAGTATAAAAATTCTCAATATGGATACGCATATAACAATGCAATGCCGACGATGGGTGTTACCCCAAGTCACATGCCGAGACAAATATTCTCTGAAAACTCAATTGACATTGAGTCTGCCCTCTTTGGAATTAATTCAACAAATATGGTAACACCTCAAGCACTGGTCGTTCCCCAACTTGTTCAACTTCCCGAAATTTCATATTTTAATAGAATGCCGTTTATTTTACCAAACCCACTTGTAGTTGAAAATAATCAACGCCCATTTCCTATTCCAAATTAATTACTACAATTATACATATATTTTTATAGATACAAATATATATATATACATATAATAATTAATCAATAATATTAAAAACCATGTTTTTTTATATTTTTATTTTACTTTTGATTTCTGAAGCATTTGGATTAGCTTCCAATTATCCTAATCGCTTATTAAAAGAACACCCATTTATGTTATTATTAGGAATATCGGTTATTGCATCTGTTTTTTCAAATTTAATTTCTTTTCCTACTATTTATTATTTAGGGAAAACACAAAATATTATTATTATTCAGTGTACGCTACTTGTATGCAGCGTAGTGTCAGCAATGTTGATAAATAAATTTATACTCAAAGAAAAAGTTCACACTGGTTCATACATTACAATGTTTGTAATTGTAGTCATTCTGATTGCCCATAATATATTAACCAAACCTTTTTATGATAAATAATAAATAATTGAATTTATAATTTTGAAAAGATTGAATAAAAATATATATTAAAGAGAACCGTAGGTTTTCCTTAACATCTCTCTAAGCTTAGGAGGGGAGGGGGTATGGGGGAACTACGTTCCCTCAATATTAAAACCAAGGATTAAGTTCCAGCGTCTTTCCCTTCATGGTTGAAAGAGTGGGAGGAGGAATAAGTGTGTACATGCTGGAGACATCGCGCTTGTAATTAATGTATGCTCGCGCCTCGCTAATGAGGCGGGGTACGCACCAATTGCACACCAGACCATTCAATGAGGCTATTTGCTCTGTAATATTTGTAGGCTGGTTCATTGCACTTTCTAAATATATGGCGCGCATAATCGTTTTCAAGCTGTCGCAATCTTGCGGACCAATGTCATATTTTCCACCACTCTCGTTATAAACACCGGCACGAATTCCATTTTGTATAATTTGCATATTTTTTTCACTGAAAAATGCCAATGACATTGGCGTGTCATTCCAGTTGCCTGTCATTGCATCAGTAAATGATGTGCACTGAGAAGATATTGGCATTTTATCAAACAGGGCGAATTGCGCACTAGGACTGGGTCCTTCAATGTCAATGCGTCCGTTTGAAAATTGTTTAGGAAGATTCATTCAGATGTCTATTAATATTATTTTATATTATAAATTTAATTAATATATCTAAATTAAAATATAAATTTAATATTAAATTTGTACTTTATATTAAATTAATTTTAATTTTAATATATTTATATAATAAAATTAAAATTAATTTGAAATTAATAAAATGACTTTTCAAATGATTGTTTTATGGATAGCTGTGCTAATATTCATTGCAACATTAGGATTTATTGGTTATAGTATATACACTTCGCAATATAACGTTACTTGGCCTCCGTCGATTTCAGACTGTCCTGACTATTGGAGCGTTAGTAGTGACGGAAAAAATTGCATTCCTGGTAGTTATAATAAGTGTCTTAGTAGTGGTGATGATAAACAATTTCTCATATCAACGTATCCAAACTTGTGTAATAAATATGCCTTTGCAAAAATGAACAGTTGTCAGTCATCATTTAATTGGTCGGGTGTTTCAAATAGTTTGAAATGCAATCCATAAATAAATTTATAAAGTTTGTAACCTAGTTTACTAGATAAATTATAGTTAATTATTTAATATAATTTATCATTATTAAACATTTATTATTAAACATTTATTATTAAACATTTATTATTAAACATTTATTATTAAATATTTATTATTAAATATTTATTATTAAACATTTATATAAAACAAACATTAAGACATTTATACAAGAAATACAAATACACAACAAACAATAAAAATACATAAAATGGTGATGAAGAAAAATCTTGATGATAGCATAAACCTATGGATAAATATATTGAAACCATCAAATGTTGAATGGGTATTAGACAATGACATGCTTTATTATATAAATAAAATGAAAAATAGGTGCAGCGAAAGTGTGGTTGACATTACGGCGAGAGAAAATTGTTACGCATTTTTCTCCAATCCAACTGATGTAGCCAGAATGGAATCTCGTACATTTATTTGTTCGTCTTCGTGCGTAGGCTACACAAATAACGCATGGAATGTTGATGAATGCTTCACAGAAATGATTTCTCACATGAGAAATATAATGGTGGGCAGAACCATGTATATTATTCCATTTTGTCTAGGAACAATTGGTAGTAAATATGCAAAGTATGGCATACAAATAACTGATTCAGAGTATGCGTGCATAAATATGCAAATCATGTGTCGTACGGGGAAAGCGGTAATGGATGCTACAAAAGATTTTGACACATTTATTCCATGCATTCACACGGTCGGCGAATGCGACTTTCAAAATGAAAAATGGGCAAGCAGCAAGATGAAGTATATTTGCCATTTTACCGATAATTCACCATTTGTGTTATCATATGGTTCAGGATACGGCGGAAATGCAATTCTGAGTAAAAAATGTTATGCTTTACGCATCGCAAGTGTTTTGGGTAAACGGGAAGGTTGGCTTGCAGAACACTGCCTCTTATTAAAAATGACATCACCATCGCCGCTTAAAGAAGTAAAATACATTCTCGCATCTTTTCCTAGCGCGTGCGGAAAAACAAACTTGGCAATGATTACGCCGTGCAAAGAATTATGTGACGAAGGTTGGACATTTGAAACGCTGGGTGATGATATTGTGTGGATGCACCAAATAGATGGACGTTTGTACGCCCAAAGTGTTGAAAATGGATTCTTCGGTGTAGCACCAGGCACAAATTCACACAGTAACCCGCATGCAATCGCATCTCTTTCAAAGAATTGCTTGTTTACCAACTGCGCAACTTATGTAAATGAAGATGGAAAAACGGATGTGTGGTGGGAGGGACTCACCCGCACGCCGCCATCACAATTCACAAACTGGAAAGGTGAACCCGATGTGTCGCCAGCGGCACACCCTAATGCGCGATACACGTGCCCAATTGTAAATTGTCCTGTTCTTGCATCAAATTATGATGCGCTGGTGCCCATTCATGCAATTATATTTGGAGGACGCCGTCGTTCGTGCATACCGCTGGCATCAAAAGCGCGTGACATTTATCAGGGAATTTTTTACGGAGCCACGCTATCAAGCGAAGAAACGAGCGCAAATTCAGAGGCGAAACTGGGAAATATTCGTTTTGACCCAATGTCGATGCGCCCGTTCATCGGTTACAATGTTTGCGAATATTTTCAGCACTGGATTGATTTCATGAAGAAGTTGAATGTGCCTCCGCAATTTTATCTTGTAAATTGGTTCAGAAAAGATGAAGATGATAAATTTATTTGGAATGGATTTTCTGAAAATTCTAAAATATTAAAGTGGATATTTTTGCAGCAACAAGAAGAAGAACAACAGCACACTAATACAGATGAGCAAGGCAGCGCATTTGGCCAACACCCGTCACTTGCCGATTTGTATTTAGATGAAACAAACGATGATGATAAGCGCAAATGGAAACAACTTTTTTCTTGCAAACCGGAAGAGATGTCAGATTTTAAAATGCGCGTGACTGATTTTTTTAATGAACTTGAAAAGAATAGTCCTGTGGGCGTTCCGCACGAACTAAAAGAACAACTCGATAAACTTTGTTAAAAATAGTATTTAAAATTTAATTAACATGTTACAAGATTATATAATTATAAAATTAATTATATAAACATAAAAATAATAATATATACATCATACACTCACTCATAAACACCACTACTTGTAATAAATGGATAAACTTGGTTTAAATAAAATACTTGATAGAGAGAATATTTATAATGAAATAAAAGATATACTGCAACATATTCAAAAAAATGATTCACATGACCAGATAAAAAAAGGATTTTATATATACGGAAATCCGGGGTCCGGTAAAACGGCATTTGTAACTTCCATGTTGAATGACATTGGTTATGATGTAATCAAATATGATGCCGGTGACATTCGAAATAAATCAATTATTGAAACCATTGCAAAACACAACATGTCAAATCGCAACATTATGTCCATGTTTGATAAAAAGGTAAAACGAATTGTTATTGTAATGGATGAGATTGACGGAATGAATAATGGCGATAAAGGCGGAATTACATCTCTTATCAAATTGGTCAGACCAAAAAAAACAAAAAAACAAAAATTAGAAGAATCAACAATCAACCCAATTATTTGCATTGGAAACTATCATGCAGATAAAAAAATTAAAGAATTAATAAAGGTTTGTCATACATTTGAACTTAAAACTCCAACAAAAAATCAAATGTCGCAAATTGTTACTAGTTTAATGCCGACGCTTGAATCCAATTTGAATGGTAATATTTTAGATTTTATACAAGGTGATTTAAGGAAATTAACAACGGTTTATAATATTTACAGTCAGGATGTAGAGAGAAATGAGAAAAATATTGAATCCAAAGATGAATCCGAATATAATGTGGTGTCTGGGGGTTCAGGACACATTTTAAATTGCGATGTCATTAAAATGATTTTTCAACCCAAGACATATAACGAAGATAGCAAACAGCTTACGCAAAAATTGTTTAGCTGTAACTATCCAATTGAACAGCATGGAACGCTACTAAATGAAACTGATAGGACAATTGTTGGATTACTTTGGCACGAAAATGTAATTGATGCAATTTCCAAATACAAAAAAGCAGATTCAATTCGATTTTATAAAATGGTTCTTAATAATATATGTTTTGCAGATTATGTTGACAGAATAACTTTTCAAAAACAAATATGGCAATTCAATGAAATGAGCTCACTGATAAAAACATTTTATAATAATAAACTGTATCACGAACACGAACCTTTTAAAAAGAAAACAAAATGCGCCCCACCTGAAATTCGTTTTACAAAAGTTCTAACAAAGTATAGCACAGAATATAACAACTCGCTGTTTATACAAAATTTATGCCAACAACTTGCCATGGACCAAAAAGATATGTTTTCATATTTTCTATCATTGAGAGACAAATATAAATACAGTGAAGATGAAATATACGAAATGTTGGATAATTATGATATTGGAAAATTGGACATATCCCGAATATTTAGATACTTGGATAAATACATGGGACTAGAATCTTCAACCGTTTCCATTAAACCAGCTGGTGATGACAACTTGGCAACTGATGCTGATGTCAATAACATTGATGATGAATTATGAAGACGGAAGCGGACACAAGCACAGCTTAATCTCACCTAAACTCGCCACATAATATTTAACCACCAGCGGCAAATCATTCTCAAGGTACATTTCAATTTGGTTGCACAGATTCGTGCATTTAATAAAATATCCAAGATTTTTCAGAGAGAATTCTCCCTGAATAATTTTATTTGAATCCTGTTTATGAATAAATTTCATACTGTCATCAGACTCAACGCGCCGAACTTCTGCAGTAGCAAACTGTCCGGAGCACCGAAAAATCAGTTCATTTCCTACAGATTTAATCTCAATCTTTTCCGAAATACAAGACAAGTCTCTAATTATTTTTTGAAAATCGGAAGAAGGTAAATTAATAACAGATGAAAAAACTACATTCGGTTCTACGAGTTCTTCAGGGTCGGGTTCAATCAAGCGCAGCTTTTGAGTTTTGCATTGTTTGATATCTCCATTTTCAAACTTTAGCCCAAGATACGAGACGACGCCGTCATTGTAATCCTTATTTTCAATGTAAATTGTAAGCGTGTCATCGTTATCAATTGAATTAATAAGCTTGAAAAGGTGAAACATGTTGACGCCAATAATGATTTTATCTTTGTGACACTCATACATTTCAAAATTCTCGGCAGCGAGATACAAGTGCGCCAACATGGTGTGCGATTTATCCATGTTGATAATTCTGATGCCATCCTTTTGAAACGTAATATTCGTTTCAAGAAGAATATCCTTCAGAGCGGTCATAAGTGTTCGAAACGGCGCGATTTGAACTGTTTTTATTGTTAAAACATTATCAGACGACATTGATGCAATTCTATAAACACAAATAAATTAATCTTCAATATAAATAGTTAATTCGTATAATCTTTAAATACTTAATAACCTTATTATCAATTATTTAATTCATTTCAATTTTACGATGTTGTGGTTAGAAAGAATAAGAAATAGATTTAAAATATATTTCATATTAATTATATATTTCATAATAAATTAATATAATGTATTATATATTAACATTTATTTATTTTATTTATTATGAAAAATAAAAATAAAAATAAAAATAAAACCAAGCAACATAAATCAAAATTGAGCGTTCAAAAAATAAAGAATGGTTTAAAGTATGAATTGAATGGTTGGATTTGCGTGTCAATTTCGGGGTCAGCTTATCATCGCGGTTATGCGCACGGACAACTGTTAAAAAACGAATTAGCGGAAGTGCACAACATGTTGAAATACAGTTTGTATGAAGACTTTGGAAGACCAATGGAGACATTCATTGAAATGTCAAATGATTTTTTTAAACCAAAAATAAAAGATAATTATCCGGAAATTTATGAAGAAATGGAAGGAATTGCGCGTGGGTCTCACCAGTCCATCGATTTTATTATACTATGGAACTGTTTTGTAAGTTTAGACTACTTGTATGCATCATTGAGTCAAGTATTGAAATCGCGAAATGATGCCGAGTTGAGTAAAAAGTATGAAAAATTGCTAGGAGGAGTCATAGGGGGAGAAGATGGTTCGTCGTTGACATTCGGAAGTGAAGGAGGTGGAGCTGGGTGGAAAGGGGCTCAAGACCGTTGTTCTGCGTTTATTGCAGTTGGTTCATATACAACCGACGGTAAAATAGTGTGCGCGCACAATACATTTGATAACTTTTTATCAGGGCAATATTTCAATATAATTATAAGCATTATACCGTCAAACGGACACCGCATGTTGTTTCAAGGCGGACCTGGATTAGTATTTAGCGGAACTGATTTTTTCACGTGCAGCAGCGGCATTTTTGGAACAGAGACTACATTGGGTGGATTCAACGCATATGAAAACAATGACCCAATATGTTGCAGAGTAAGGAGTGCAATGCAATACGGAAACACGCTAGATGACTATGTAAAATATTTAACAACAAACAATTCTGGTGACTATGCGTCAACCTGGTATTTCGGTGATACAAATATTAATGAAATAATGAGAATAGAGCTTGGACTAAAATACACACCGGTTGTTAGAACGAAGAATGGTTATTTTATTGGATTCAATGCGGCATATGACCCACGAATAAGAAATTTGGAAAGTGTCAACAGCGGATTCGATGACATTCGACGACACCAAGGAGCAAGGCGCGTTCGTTTAGAACAATTAATGCGCAAACATCGAGGCAAGATTGACATAAATTTGGCAAAACAAATTATATCCGACCACTATGATGTTTACTTGAATAAAACGAATTTGTGTTCACGAACTGTTTGTTCTCATTATGAGCTGGATGACCGCGCATTCATGTCTCAGGCAGACCGACCGAAACCCTTTGCGCCGCGCGGAGCATTGGACGGCAAAGTGATAAGCAGCGACCTTGCGCGCGAAATGAAATTTATGGGAATTTGGGGGTCGTCGTGTGGAACGCCGTTTTATAAAGATGCATTTTGTGAACGCAATATGCAGTGGGAAATGTTGAAACCGCTTTTACACGACAGACCGTCGCAGCCGTGGACTACATTTGCTTTGACAACAAGGTCATCAAGGTCATCAAGGTCATCAAGGTCATCAAGGTCATCAAGGTCAACAAGGTCAACAAGGTCAACAAGGTCAACAAGGTCAAAAAAGTCAAAAAAGTCAACAAGGTCAAAAAGGTCAACAAGGTCATCAAGGTCAATCATATAATCTTTATTATTCCATGCACCAAAAGGAGAGAGAATTTATAATAATTTTAGAATTTTAAAAAGTATGGTTTGGTTTGGTGATAAAGTTTATTTTTTATATTTTCTTGTTGAATGGCGGCGATGGCGGCGACGACGTTGTTGATTTTTTTGTCGTGTTTGTGTATATTTCTTTTTTTTTCTTGATCCTCCCATGTTTGATTCATAAATCTCCTGAGATTTTTTCAAAATTTTGGCGTTAACTGGTGCATCTGGAAAATGTGTTGTGTTTGCAAACATTGTATCTGGATATCTACTATCATATAAGGGTTTCTTAAATCTACGATCATAATAAGGGGCAGATGAAGGCGCGTGAACGAGAGGAGGATCATTATCGGGAACTTCAAATAATCTTAAAGGTTGACGTGAACGTCGACTATTTGTTTCCACATATTCTATTACAGGTTTTTGTCTTTTTTCAATTGCTTTTTGTCTTCTTTCATTTGCTACCTCTTCAGCCACTCGTTTTGCTTCTGCCACTCGTTTTGCTTCTGCCACTCGTTCTGCTTCTGCCACTGCTGCCTCTGCTGCCACTCGTTCTGCTTCTGCCGCTGCTGCTACCACTGCTGCTACTCGTTCTGCTTCTGCCGCTGCTGCCGCTTCTACCGCTTTTGCTTCTGCCATCATTCGTTCTATATCTTCTTGAGTTACTAGTTCGCCTTTTAAATTTCTACCTCTGGTTAATTGGGCTCCTCTGGCCGCACTTGATGCCCCCCTTCCTCTTGATAGAAATGACATTGTAATAAGTTTTTAAATAGTCCTAAATATTATTATATATAATAAATAATATAATAATATATTAATTTTTAAATGGTAATTAATGGGCAATTTACCGGATAACATTTAAGTAAAATCAGATAGCTTTAAATCAAGATTCTTTTTGCCCATGTATCCGATAATTATAGCGCCGAAATCTATCATATTGATAATCTTTTGAACATCTTTTGCATGAATTGTTTCAAGGAATTTATCAAACTCCGTTTCAGAATAAATTTTAGAGGCCGTCTTTGTCTTTTGTTCTTCTTCTTTGCTGTTGTTGCGACCGCGACTTCGATATCGCTCCTGCATTTGATTCAATAAATATTGCGATTCATAAAACTCCGCTATTTCCATCGGATTTTTAATGTGGTTGTACCTATTAAGCAGTAAAAGTTTTTTTGCATTATTTAATATTTTCTGGTCAACATATTTTGTTTTTTTCTCTCGAAGGTATGCTATAATATATTCAAGTATTTTAACTAGATTTGAATCTATGCAAGAGCCGGTTATTTCAACAACAGTGCCATAGTAGTAAGTTGCATATTGAACAGATATTGAGTATACTAATTTATGGCCAATCCTAAGAATATTATACAGTTCTTTTTCTACAACGTTGCACGTTATAAACAAGTGCTGAAGAAGTTCGTTATTCATGTGAATGTCTAGTGGAAAAAAAATATTAAAATCAACCCCATCACTAGCATTGGCTCCGTCTGTTTTATTTTTTACAAAAAATAGTTTAGGTTGATAAGAAAATGGATTTTTTGAAGGAATATTCGAATCACTTTCAACCGATGATGATGACGTTGTTAATTTTTTTTTGAATACACTCAAAACATGTGCTGGGTTGAAATCTCCAGATACGAAAAAATAAGTATTCGACGGTGTATAATTCTTTGTAAGATAGTCAACTAAATCCCGTAATGAAATTTTTTCAACATTTTTTTTTTGCAACAAATAATTATTTGATTGTTGCAGTCCAGGAAGTGTATAAAGTGCATCTAATGAAACCTGATTAAAACCATAATCTGACGAGTTTATTCTTACATTCATTTCATTCACAACTATTTTTTTTTCAGCAGTTAGACTTTTTTGTAATATTCTTGGATGTGTTATAACATCAATAATGTATTCAAGCATTCCGGGTAGCTCATGTGATGTTCCATCAATAAAATATTTCATTTGGGTCATCGTGGTGAACCCATTAAAAAATACAGGTTTTGACATCCAATAAAGTTCGCATGATTTTTGTTTACACTTTTTCCATGATTCCAACAAGACGTGTTCTAACAAGTGATTTATTCCAAGGTCTGATTCCGTCTCATTGCAATAACCATTCGCAATTATACTACTAACATATGCAGTTTTACTTTTTGATTTCATAAATAATATTGTATATCCATTTACTCGATGTATTACTGGTTTTGACATTATTATATTATATATTTTTATTATTATTTATTACTAATTATATTATTATTAGTAATTATTAATTATTAATGATTTTTAAAAAATATTGATAAGTTGTTAAAAAATATTGATAAATTATTAAAATTAAATAAATAGACTTTAGGAATTTTAGATTTGAATGTTTAAATTGTTTAGATTTTTTATGACTTGGTTATTGGTTAATTTACCAATTTATACTAGATTTTATAGTGGATTTAAATGAAAAATTTATATTTTTTATATGTTTTATATAATATATATAATATATAATATAAAACAAACATATAATTTTTTCATTATAACTCATGTCATTTAGTTTCCCATCATCATCATCATCCTATGACAGTGACTACCCATCGTCGTCATCGTCGTCGTCATCATCATCATCAGGACCCTCGTCTTCTTATTTTTCTAAATTCACATCACCATTTGGGTCATCCGATGTATCTAGTAGCAAAGATTTTTTAGAATCAAATACATTAATCGCGAAAACCGCATTTTTATTGCTAGTAATCATTCTTTTTTTTATTCTTTTGCGCATTTGTATTGCACTTCTCTCCTGGTTACTAGCCCCCAGTCAAAATATGACGCTGCTCAACGGAATGGCAGATGCAACACTTCCAATTGTAATTAGTCAGGACCCGACATCTACAACTTCTATGCCAATTATTCGTTCCACAAATCAAATATTTGGAATGGAGTTCACATGGTCAATTTGGATGTTTATTAAACCGGTACAGCCGTCGACTACGAGTGCGATGCAACATGTATTTAGCAAAGGTGCAGGTGCAATGGGATCATGTGCCAAGAATCTATTTTCTAATAATGCTCCTGGATTGTATTTAGTGGATACAAATACACTTTATATATTGATGGATACTGTAAATCAACCTGCATGTGCTCCTGGGATGAATAATGACAAACTTTCAATTACAAATATGCCAATCAACAAGTGGTTTAATGTTGTCATTCGTCTTACTAACGACACGCTGGACGTATACGTTAATGGACGTTTAACTAAACGACTTGTTATGACAAGTGTTCCCAATCAAAATTATGACGATGTGTACATTTGCAGCGGCGGAGGATTTAATGGATACGTTTCAGACTTGAAGTATTTTAATTCATCTATTGGAACAACACAAATTAATGCGCTGGTTTCAAATGGACCAAATACAAGCATAAATTCATCCAACTTGAAAAATAATATTCCACCCTACTTGTCAATAGATTGGTACGACGAGAACCAGAACCAGTCTTCCTCTTCTTAAATATATAAAAATACATTCTTGAAATATATATATAAAGGTATTTAATTTATATATATTATTAATAAATGAAAATTAAATATGGAATACCTGGAAATAGTATAGATGTTACAAATATTTGTTTGACTTCGCCAAAATTATTTCATAATAATATTATTACAATTCCGTCAAGTGATGAAAACAGAGCGCACCATTTTACAGACCCGGTTCCATATGTTGTAAAACAAATAATTATACAAACGACTGATGATGATGATGATAACAATTACAGTGAAATTTATTTTGACCAACACCATTCCATAAAAATAAATATTAAAAATAATACAGTTGATGTAAACGTTATTGATGAATATGAAGAAAATAAAAAAATAGAAATGAAATTATCATTAATTCACTCAAAATTAAAAATAAAACATGGAAGTTTTGATGATGAATTTCCGGAACAAAGGATGGCAACAAAATATTTAACCGGAAATGAAAAAATATTGGAAATTGGAGGAAATATTGGAAGAAATTCGTTGATAATTGCCCAAATTTTACTAGATGGTGGTGGCGCAAATAATGATTTTAATTTGGTAACAATGGAATGTTCAACAGATATTTCAAAACAATTAATTGAAAATCGAAATTTAAATGGGTTTCATTTTCATATAGAAAAATCTGCATTATCAATGAAAAAATTAATTCAGCAAGGTTGGAATACTTTACCAAGCGACACTTTACTTCCTGATCATACGTGGGTAAATACGGTTACATGGAATGAATTAAAAGAAAAATATAATATTGATTTTGACACTCTTGTATTGGATTGCGAGGGTGCATTTTATTACATGTTATTGGATATGCCCGAAATGTTGGAAAATATTAAATTAATAATAATGGAAAATGATTATTGGGATTTGAATCATAAAAATGTAGTGGATGCCATATTGATAAAAAATAATTTTTATGTGGACTATGTAGAAAGCGGAGGCTGGGGACCTTGCTATCATAATTTTTTCGAAGTATGGAAAAAAGATTAGATTATTTCTCTTTTATTTTATTTTACATTATTATGAATTATGATTATTCTCTCTTCTCTCGAAGTATAAATGTAACAACTATAATAATTATATTTATATTATAAAATTTTAATAATAACATAAATATAATAATAGTACAAAAATGTCAATTCCGAATTCAAATGCCAATGACTGTAAAACAAGTTGTTGCGTGTTCAACTACTATACAAAAACCGTAAATCCAAATCCGACGCGACTGTGGTCACGTTTTGGCTATGTGTGTCCATGTTCTCCGGGGCCGTCATGTTCAACCGATTATGATAAATTGAACGAGAGACGCAAGGCGGAAATATTGAAATACAAGGCAAATAGTAGTTGCATTACGAAAAATCAACAGTATGCAGATGCTGCAAGCAATCGTTGGTTAACAGGTAGAAAAAGAAGCTGGGCTACACAAACAGTCTCTTACACAAATCCAAACACCAGTACTTTAGAGCGAGTCGGAGATATTCTCGTTTGCAATAATAATAATGTGAGCTGTTCGCTTACAAGTGATTGTGGTGTTCCGGGTAAAATTCGAAAGCTTTGTGACAATCCATCAGTTCCGCTGTATAATTACAAGGTTACAAGGACATATAAATCGGGCGGAACAAAATGGACGGAATATGGACCTCCGCCCAAAGTTGCATTTTAAGAGAACCTCTTAAGAGAACCTACGGTTCTCCTATGACCTCTCCCTTTTTACCCTTTTTATGTAATACGTAATAGCGAATAATAAGAAATAAATAATATTTATTATTATTTATAATATTAAATATGGGAAATAATATGTCTTTAGGTTACGATGAAGACGAACAAGAACACGTTGATGAACAAGAACGCGTTGATGAACAAGAACACGTAGATGATGAAGAACAATTTAATAAAAATGACAAGGTTAAAAAATCAAGTATCAAAAATAAAGAATGTGCAAATGCATCAGTATCAGAATCTGCTGTATCAGAATCTGTATCAGAATCAATACAGGCACAGGCAATTGCATCAAAAATAAAAAAACGAAAACAAACTGTTCGAAATTTAAAAGCATCAAAAAAGGCAGGAAAAACGAAAAGTAATAAACGCATTTTAAGAGAGTATCAATCTCGCTATAATGAAAAATGTAATGTGGAGCGGGAACGTGAACGGGAACAACAACGTGCGACGGGTTCGTCAAGTTCTACTATGCTCTTAAATTCGGATTAATGCAAATGTCCATGGTTGGAAAAATGTCACCCGACATACATTGGTCATTTTCACCCACGCTTATGCAGCTCCTAAATCCTCGGTCTTCGCCAATGTAACAATAACCAGATTTAGAACGACCGCCGCTTTGTGTAACACTTGTCGCGTCATCAGGTGATGGCATGGGTGCCAACTTTTTCAAATTCGCAAGACCAGTAGACAATACATTATTTTCAGATGTTTCCACATCTTCGGGATTTAGGGGTGGAGGATTCAGCGCTGTAGCTTGCGCTTGTTGTTGATTCTGTGCTCTGATTTTTTCTTGTGGTGTCAAGTTGAGCCCTTTTTCTAAAATGTTGACACTTCCGGTGATTGCACTCGATGCTACATCTGCACCACCCTTCAAACCCGCGGCGCCAACATTTGCAGTTGTTTTAACGGTTTCACCGGTAGAATATCCAACCCACGCCAATATTGATTCAACCCATCCGGTAAATTTGCCTAAATTAAATAGATTAAATATTAAAACCCAAATTATCAACACAATTAATACTCCAGATATAATTGACCAAATGCTGTATCCAGATTCTGCGCCACTTGTATCTGCCGAATTGGGCAAATCTGAACTTGAACCTGAACCCACGTCACCCGTAATTGCAGATGTAAAAGAATTTAATGAATTAGTTAATGGCGCTGTTATTGATTCTGCTGCTGTAGACGACGATTCTGCCGGTAAACTCATTGTTGTTGTTATTATTATTTATTATTATTATTTAATATTATTATTTAATATTATTAAAAATAAACTGTTATATAATTTACAATTTATTTTTTAATTGTGCATTCAAATATTATTTATTTACCTACAATCAATTTTCAATCAGTTTCATTAATTTATATGTTACCCACGTTGTAAATGCAAAGAGCGTTCCTCCCCACAACGTGTCTGAAATTGCTGTTTTCCACGAATATTTTGTAAACATGGTAAGATTTGTCATATCAAATACTCCGTACAGAAACACTCCTAGTATAAATGCATCAAGAGGACTCTTATTTTGCAATATAATAAAGTAATTAAAAGCACCTATAACGCAGACATACGATAAAATCGCTCCATACACATTCGCTTTCAATGGCGCTTTTTGAATGAGTTCAACATTTGACTGGAATATCGACATTCCAATATTGTACAAGTATAATCCATCTACAACTAATAGTACTGCAGATGAAACAAAAAAAAGGATTAGTTTTTTATTAAAACTCATTTATATATTTTATATATATTTATTGTTATATTTATATATTTGTTACTATTTTACTAATTTATTCTTTTTTTGAAATGAATTGTGTAAAACTGGTAAAACTGTTAAGTTTTTCAATTTTGTCAATTGTTTTTTCCAGGTCGCTTCGCTTTACACCTTGCATCAAGTAGTCTGTTGCCGGGGCAATTTCATTTTTTTTTATTTGTTTGTAAACCGAATTTATTTTTTGAACTACTAAATCTACCATTCCCTTAGCGGTGGGAAGAATAATTTCTTTTTCGGTGGTATATGACTCGGTTAATAATGAAATTGCAAAATACAACAGGTACCGTCGCTTTGCTTTTGCACCCGGTGTAAAACGCATGCAATATAAATGCAATAAACTCGTAAGAATTTTAATAACAATTGGTTTCTTTGGTAAAATACATGTTTCAGATTTTGCACCTTTTAGTATAATTTCCCATAGAATCCACACCGGGTCCATTTGATATTTATCTTCCACTGGAATTGACGCGCGCCTAGAACATTTGCACACTTCTTTTTTTTTAGTTTTACATGCGGAATTAAATTCTAAAATCCACTCCAACCAATAACAAGCCAGTAAATTATTTTTAGAGTCGCCTGATATATGATAAGCAAATTCATTTAGTGCAATGAACAGTTCTTTGGGGTCTTCTTTTTCAAATATCGCATTCACATATTCGACATTTGGCGCTTTTAATTTAGTTGAAAGCGTTGTTATATCATATTCATCTTTGCGTATGTCAACACGCTGGAAGCTGTGTTTTTTATTTGAGAGACACAACACGCAAATAATTTCGGCAAACAAGTTTCTGATTTTTGGATTGTTTCTTAGTGCAAGTTCATTTCCAACATACCCGTTGGACATAATTTGTTTGAATACGTCATAGCGCATTTCAATGTAGAGCGGCAATTTTGTGTTTGCTAAATGAATATGTTTTCCAACCATTGTTAAAATAATATCCCAGAGTTCTAAATATTGACCTGCGCAAATAAATTCTGAACTCCAGTTACAAGCCGGTTCAATTTTACCATCTATTATGCATTTAATCAACTCGCTTCTTACATCTGATTTTTTATACTTTGAAAATGTGGTTCCTTTGAATTCGGCTATTAGTCTCATATCATTTATTTCAGTTTCTATTTTTGACATGTTATTATTATTATTATTATGTATATTTAAATTATTATTATTATTATGTATATTTAATTGAATATTTAATTGTATTATAAAATAATAATATATAAATACAACATATTTAACACAATCGTAATTTAATAATTTATTTATTTTAATAATACTATATTATAACATATTATAACATATAACATAGCATCATAGCAACAATGGAGAACAATATGAATACTCTTGTAGAAAATAAAAAAGTTATTGATAATATTGCGGATAAAATTTACAGTATGCCGTGTTGGGCAGCGCTTATGTTATTTTTAGCAATTATAATTATTACCATATGGGGTATAAGTTTTTTTTATAATGTTTACAATGTTTTACCAAAAACTCAAGAGGGGTTCACGCAAGAATCCAATTTCATTTTAAAACAAAATGATGAAGTATTTGAAGACCCATTTTATGTTGGCATATATGATGATTTATTTTATAAAAAAATATACAACACATATGAAGTGGGCATTATTATAAATGAAATACATCCCACATCTAAAGATGTAATTATTGAAATCGGTTCAAAAACTGGAAACTATGTTTCTGCAATGAAAAGCAGCGGGTATAACATTGTTGGGTTGGACAAATCTAAAGCCATGGTGGAGTATGCATCAGAAAAATATCCCGACTGTAATTTTATTCACGGAGACCCTCTTGATTTCATGAATTTTTCATCTGAATACGCAACTGCTATTTTTCTATTGGACTTTTCAATTTATTATATTTCAGACAGGCGCACACTTTTTTACAACTGCTACCACTGGCTGAAACCCGGCGGCTACCTGGTTCTCCATCTCGTTAATCGCCACATGTTTGACCCAGTTGCGCCAGCGGCAAAACCATTTACAATTGTGTCTCCGCAATCCGTTGCACCGGCGCGCATTACAACTTCGGATGTTGTTTTTAACAATTTTAATTACAAGAGTAAATTCGAAATTGAAGGAAACAGTGAAACCGCTGGAACGAATGATACTGCCAAAATAATTGAAACCATGAGGGATAAACGGGGCAAAGTTCGCAAGAATATTCGATCGATGAAAATGACAGGGCAAAAAATAATTATTGGTGAAGCGAAAGACACCGGATTTATAATGTTGGGTCAGTATGACCTTATTAAAAGTCAGCGCGAATACCAGTACTTGTACATTCTTTATAAACCAAGCAACTGAACACTCATTGGCACTTTATTTTTTTATACTTGTAGTTCGACGACGCCTAGTTTGTTGCCTGCTACCACTGCTACTAGTTTCCATACTGGAAACAGAAGCAGAAGAAGGATTCGTTTCCATATCCGAAGTTAAGATTAACGCAGTTCCCGTTGCAACACATATTATTATATTTTTCATTTCACTTAGGGTAACTTCTATTCCCGATATCATTTTTACTCCTGGATACATTATCAACGCGCTATTTATTAATTCTTGGATGGACTCATTATACACATCATCTACTTTCTTATTTATTGCATCATTTTTCCCTCCAAATAATGATGATAAATTTCCCACAATGCTTCTAAATAGTGATACTCCGTGAACTTTTGTGCCTCTTACAATTCCCGAAGGTTCATATTTTTTTACATCATACGTCATAAGAGTTGACAAAATTATATTATTGGAATTAACTATATTACTTCCATCACCACCTTTACCTTTGAATATTTCCATTTATTATATTATTATATTATTTCGATGATTCCTATTTTATATATATATTGGTAACATAATAATAATATAATAATAATATAATAATAATATAATAATAATATAATATTAAAATTGAAATTATAATAACCCAATCCGAATTATTATAAAATGCATTATGCTTCACCCTAAAACCGATATTCGCTCCATGTTCAATAAAACCCCGGGACAAAATTATGCGGAGCCTGCTGTGATTACTACACAGGCAATTGCTGCCGTTGTTGTCCCCGCTGAAAAAAAAAAGGCAATAAAAAGAGATGAAATCGATGTCCTTTGTGATGCATATTACAAGGCGTACACGGGTGATAAATTCAAAGGAATTATAAATCATGATGTGGCATCAGTGAAAGAAACGTTTAAGGAAATTGAAAAATGTAAAGTAAAACCAAAAAAACTGTATCGATATTTTCATCATGTAAAAGTTAGTTCCAAAGATTCCGATACTATTTTTCCAATTGAATGCCTACTTTTAGATCCATTTCGATTCATTACATTCGAACACCAGTTCATATCTTATAAAGAAGCCATGAGCATTTGCACTGAAAAAGGATTAACGCCTCCACTTGAAATGCGAAGAAATGCATGGATATATGACTATTTCATCGGAAAACAAAATAAATTATACATTAGTGAAACCGAGTCTCAGCAACTTTTAATAGATTTTAATAAAGAATTCATATTTTACAACAGAAATGCGGCACAGTCATTATTGCTGAAAGGGTACATTGTTGAAAGGATGTTTGGGTCTAAATATTATTATACAACGCAAGAATTTATTGATTTTGAAATAAAAACATCAGATAAAGTCATGGAACTATTTTATCATGATGAGGAAATATTGGCGGATGAAAAAAAAGAAGCGCGAGATGAAGCAATTGATGCTCATATTGAAAAATATACAATGAAACAGCATGAAACAAAAGATGAGTTCAAGTTTGAACCAGAACAGGTGGAAGCAATAAAAAGGGGATGTCATTTGAACAACATGCAACTGTTGAACATTACTGGTCCTCCGGGAACCGGGAAATCCACAGTTGTAGACTGCATCATGAATTATAAATTGCGAGCTGGAGGAGGAGGAGGAGGAGGAGGAGAGAAAGAATGCATTATTGCAGTCATGGCTCCAACCGGTCTGGCTCAAAAGAACTTGAAAAATAGTTGCAAGTGTGACTCAAAATTCAGCGAAAATATCATGTTCTCAACTTTACATCGAGCCCTTAACTTTACATTAAAAGACAAAAAGAATAAATTTAAACCGACAATCATAATTGTTGATGAGTCATCGATGGTTGACTTGTTCTTGTTTAACAAGCTATTGTGCGCCTGCGAACGCTTTCAATGTTCGCTTATTTTAATTGGAGATGTAAAACAACTTCCGCCGATTAGCGCAGGAACTCCTTTTGAATCCATTATAAATTCCAAGATTTTCGACACGACAGTTCTAACAAACATAAAACGACAGAATGGAAATTTGAAAACAATTATTGAGAAATTAAATACGCCGAATGGTGTTCACTATGATGATTTTGATAACATTTGTTCCACTTTTATTGAAGCAAAAACTCCTGAAGATTTCGAGCGAGTTATTACCGAAATATATAAAAAAGAGATGATGCAAAAAGTTGGAATTCATACCATGTGCGTTCAAAGAGAAAAAACTGCCGGAGTATTCGCCTTGAATCCAATTATTCAAAAACTTAAAAATCCAAATGGTGAGGAATTATTTGTTAAACGTTATGAAGGTGCACACACGCACATTTTTCACGAGGGGGATTTAGTGATAAGAACTGAAAATGATTATAAAGATGAGAATAATGTTCGAGTGAATGGTGATGTTGGCACCATTCATCAAACTAAAACAAAAGTAAAAAGGTTTGGAAAAGATGTTTATGACTACAAGTATACAATTAAATATGAAACTGGGAAAGAAGAAGATGGTCTTACATCTGGAGATGTTCAAGATGCATTCATGCCTTTTTACGCAAGCAGTGTTCATAAAATGCAAGGACTGCAAGAAACAGTCATTGTGTTTATCGTTTCTCCTGCGCACAACTATTGTTTAACAAATGAAAATTCCAAAAAATTAGTTTACACGGCAATATCAAGGTGTAGGGCGAACTTTTATGTGGTTGGAGACAAGTCATTATTTTTAAAAGCGCAAAAATCAAAAGTTGAATTCACTTATCCTACGCTTTTCATGACCGAATTCAATGAATATGAATAAAATGTAAAAAATAAATAAACATAATAAAATAAAAATAAATTATAATAATAATAAACATAATAAATATGAACTTGTAATTATTCGTATAATAATATTATTTTTTTTTACTTGATACAATAATACAATGACTTCATCTTCAACACTTAAAATGGTGTGCAATAAAGACCAAGTATCGCTTTATAAAGATGTGATAAACGTCGCCGATAAAACATATAAAATTGTTTTTAATGCACGCAATGACGGATTTCCAATTTCTACAATGATTGGATTCAAAATGTATACACTTCTCTATGAGTTGAATCGCGATATTATTCACTCATTCAAAGTTATTAAGGAAAATGACGAAAGCATTGAAATGGTTTTTTTATTTAAATCCGTAGGTAAAGAATTTGGCATTGCTCCAAAGTTCATGCACACAATAACGACGGCAGATTCTATTCAATCTCCGCATAGTTGTTGTGTTTTTAATAGCGTCGACGTCCGTAATGAAAACGATAACAATATTTCAATTCCAAAAAAATATGAACGGTTATACACAAATAAATCCATTCTAACTATTCATCTCATTTCAAATAACGAATTGCATTTCGATTTCACATTCAGTTTAAAAGATAATGATGAGAATAATGGAAATAATGACAATAATGACAAAAATCAAAATGAAAAAAATGAACTTCCAATCTATATGGAAAATTCTGTTGCATTGATGATAAAAAAAATGTTTTGTAGATTAAAAGTATTTACAGAAAGAATGACATAATTAAATATAGTTGATATATTATATTTAATTTTTATTAAATGTTTAAAAATATAAAAATAAATATAGTTAATGCATTTCGAATAATAAAATCATATTCATCTGCCATATTCATTTTGACTACAGAAACTGTTCAATACAAACTGGGATATACAGAATATAATAACTACATTAAACAACTTGCTTTGAAATTGTCGAGAGAGAATGTTTTTTACATTAAATTTTTTCAAGCAGCATGCACAATAAAGTCTCCCCTGTTAACAGATGAACTTACATCATTTCTCACAACGTTTACCGACAATGTGCCATATTCTTCATATGAAATTGACCATGATTCTCTTCAATCAGTCATGAATGAATTTTCGGTTTCAATAAAAAAACCATTTGTTCCAATAAAATCGGGAACGATTTCACTTATTTTTGAAGGTACTATGCAAGATAAACCAGTTATTATTAAATGTAAGCGAATTGGAATTGATAATAAAATTCATAATGCAATTTTTCATATGAACCATTTGATTTCAATTTCAATGCTTATTCCGCATATAAAAAACTTGAATGTGCACGAAATTTATAGTGAAAATAAACAAAGCGTACTTGACCAGCTTTCATTTGAAAATGAAGTTTCAAATATTGAATTATTTTATTCAAAGTGGAACAAACCGGGACTTGATTATATAAAAATACCGAGAGTGTATTCCAATGTTACAATGAAAGTTCCGAGTGTAATTATAATGGAACGCATATTTGGAAAAACAATCACCCAAATTGACACTGACGATAAAGATAAATATGCTCTTCTGTTGGCGAAATTTAATTTTAAAAGTGTATTTTATGATGGAATTTATCACGGAGATTTTCATCCTGGAAATGTATTTTTTTTAAAAGAAAATAAAGTAGTTGGTTCTGACGACGATAATGACGACGATAATGACGATGATGACGACGCGCCATACACGTACAAACTTGGAATTATAGATTTTGGAATTATCGGAACGTTGACGAGAGAATTGCAAAATGTAATATACAATTTATTTCATAATTTATATGAAAAAAATCATGTTGGTGTTGCGCACTGCATGATAGATAACTTAATTGAACCGAAAGATATTCTAACACCTGAATCTAAAAAAGAATTGGTTGAAATTATTTCATCTTATTCGGAAATCCATTTTGGAAAAGAAAATTATAAATTTGTAGATGCTGAAGATATGATAACAATAAACAAGTTACTATACAAGTATGGTGTTCAGTTTTCGAAAGAATTTTGCAAGGTGGAATTATCTTTTGCAATATCGGATAGTGTGTGCAAATTATTATCAAATAGAACGACTTACATTGACCAGCTTTTAAATATATTTTCAAACCCTTCTTGAATCTTCACTTTTTAATTTGAAAATTTATAAAAATATTATTTATTTTTATTTGTTTTATGTTTTCGTTTTACTGACGCATTTGATTTATATTTTTTATACACGGTTTTTTTTATTTTTTTATTTTTGTTATGTTTTATACCACCAACAACATTTTTACCAATATTTAAACTTGGCATATTGTTATCTTGTGGTGTAAGTGGCTTCAGATTTAACCGTTCCTTCTCTTCATATTCTTCTGGTGTTAAATATTTTATCGTACCATCCTCATTTCTTTCAAATGCAAGCTGACCATCCTTAACAAACTTGGGTACACCACGTGAGTTTGGGTCAAAATTTTTTTCACATTTCCAGCCGGGAGGCATCTTTATATTATAGCAGGGGTCCACAGGTCCTTGATTACGGCGATTTTTTGACACGGGGGGGGGTGTCCGCTTAGGAGCATCTGTGGAGATATTGTTATCTTTTTCGAGAAGAGCAGCAGCAGCAGCATCTTTTTCGGCAAGAGCAGCAGCAGCAGCATCTTTTTCGAGAAGAGCAGCAGCAGCAGCATCTTTTTCGGCAAGAGCAGCAGCAGCAGCATCTTCTTCGGCAAGAGCAGCAGCA
>Ga0214919_10000191_pt1 | contig 105145 bp, 111 predicted proteins | sample LL1503_MetaG_FD_177994 | JGI IMG/M metagenome (GOLD analysis project Ga0214919, IMG submission 177994) | Freshwater microbial communities from Lake Lanier, Atlanta, Georgia, United States - LL-1503 | ecosystem: Environmental > Aquatic > Freshwater > Lake | place: USA: Georgia | collected...
AGAATAAGAAACCTAGGTTTCTTATGAACTTCCTAATGAGAATAAGAAACCTAGGTTTCTTATGAACTTCCTAATGAGAATAAGAAACCTAGGTTTCTTATGAACTTCCTATATTTAATGTAGTTGCTTTAATGATATGTGGAAAAAATCCTAAAATAGGTATTCTTATACCAAATCCTTTAATAATATATTTTTGATTATTTTGTAATGAAGTATATAATTCAGGAGAATTAAAAAATAAATAATATATTGAATTACTTATAATGTAAACATTATCATTTTCATCTGTTACTAAATATTGTGACATTGAATATTTTCCGTATTTATAAAAACTTAAATTTTTAATTGTTATAGTTTTTGTAAATTGTGTAGAATAATTATATATAATATTTAATATTATTATTATTATAATTATTATAACTATATTTCGTGTATTGAAGAAATCAATAAAAGTATTTTTTTTCATTTATATAGTTAGTTTATAAAAAAATTTTAATATATACTTTTACTTAAAAATAAATTCATTACAAGTATACTAAAAAAATGATGCTTAATTTTTTATTATTATATTTTTCTTAATATATATTTATAATAAAATATAAAATGTTACTATTCATAATATTTATAGCAGCAATTTTTATTGCATATCTAAATCTATTATTATGGTTATTCTATAATAAACATAACAAACTATTGTTATGTTTATTATTTATATTAGTAATTGCATTATTGCCATTTTTAATAATTAGTTTATACACTTTTATACATACTACTGTATTATTTTTGTATAAACACCCATGCTTACTATTATTTATGTGTATCATTTTTATGATACCGTTTTATTTTGTAATTAATGGTATTATTCTATATTTTCTTTTAGAGTTTCGACAATATCATTAAATAATATTATTATTTCCATTTTCTCTTCATTTGACATGTCACGAATATTATTTATAATTTCATTATCTAATGTTTTCATATTTCTAATATGATGTAAATATTTTATAAATAAACTATTAGAATTGTAAATTTTGGTATTTACATTTTTTTTCATTATATAAATAAATTAGATAAATTATCTAATGTTTTTTCTAATTCATTAACTAATGGTTGATCTGTTTTTTTTCTCTCATTTATATATTCGTTTAAGCTATTATTTTTGGAGATATTTTCTTTAATATTTACTTTATTGTTATTTTTATCTTTATATTTTTTTATTAATAATTTATTTTTAACAATTTCTTGATTAATTATATTTAAATTATTTTGTAAAAAAGTAATTTTTGAATAATTTGATGCATAATGATTATTACTAAACTTATTTATTTTAAAAAGTGTTACATTCTTTATATTTTCTAAATTTGATAATATTTTTTCATGTTTTTCAATAAAATTATCTGGAGTGATATTTTTTATTTTTTTACTGTTAATGTTATTAATTTCATTTTCAATACATTGAACATAATAATTTACATTACTGCTTTTACCATAACTAATACCTAATAAAATTGCTTTTAAAAATATTAATTTGTAGTCATTATTATTTAAAATATTTTCCATATTAGAATCAAGTTGTATAGATGACATTATAATATAAAAAATTAATTTTATTTTATAAAAAAATCGTAAAAATATAAATATTTCTAAAAGTATCAACATAAGGAAGATATTTTCATTCTACAATGAATTTATTTGTAGATAAAGAACTATTTTTCGAAGTTTGCTACATATATGAAACATGGTTGTTTCACTTTTATAAAAAATCATAAAATATAAATATAAATATTTTTTTCTAATATAAATAAAGGAATAATGGGTTCAGCTGTTTCTAAAAGTAATAAAGATTTTATAAATAATAATTGGGATCAATTAAAATGTTCTCCACTTGGACCATTCTTACAAATGTTAGGTGTTGCACCAGGAGATGCTAATAGTACAAGTAATATGTGTAAATCTGCTGAATTTTCATCACAATTTAATTCTAGTATGACTGAACATATTAATATATCATCACAATTAACAGGGCATTTAAATATAGTACAAGAAACAATGAATAAATTTAGATCAGTTGTAGCATCAATGGAACAACGAGCATTTGAAGATCTATCTGCTATAGCAACACAAATTTTTACAATATATATAAAAATAGGTAATATAATGTATGTAATTATAAAAAATTTAATAGGTTTAATGGATGTATTTAGACAAAGTGTTAATTTTTCTGCTGCTATTGCAAAATTATTAATAGCATTTATTAACTTATTAAGAGTTCCAATTAACGGAGTGATAGACTTTGTTGATTTTTTTACAAGAGGATAGAAGGAACTTTCCAGAAAATAGTTCTTTATTTATAGATTTACTTCTCTCTAAAGAGAAGAACTTTATTAATTACTATTTTTTCATATTTTAGCGAAAAAACCCGAAATGCAATGGAGGTTAATCTCTATTTTTCTTTGTAAACTTCGGAAAATACATTATTATATATACTATATTTACTATAGCTACTATTCATATTTTTATACTTAAACTTCGGTAATTTTCAAAATATTATATGAGTTAATATTATTTAATATATTATTATATATTTCTAATGAACTATTTTTATATAAATTAATTATTCTATACTTAATATCTCATTAATTACATTATTATTTATTAATGATGATAATAATAAATCTTTAATCATTCCTGCAATTAAACATTTATATTCTTCCATTGATGGATTTACTTGATCTATTAACATGAAATTTGGATTTTTTTCTAAATACCATTCATATAAAGTTTTTAATCTTTCATCATCTTCAAAAAATGGATCTTTAACATATTTTGTTAAAGTTGATATTTCATCTTTATAAAATTGATCTAATAGATCTATACATAGTGGGTATTTATTTTGAAAACTCGTTTTATTTTGTTGAGATAACACAGACATATATTATAACAAAATATTTTTATAAAATAATAAATATATTTTATTAATAAAAAAAAAAAATGATTTTTAAAATACTTAAAATTAATTTTTAGTAAGATGAATATTATAAAATGTCAATCAAAATAACTGCAAATAAAATCGTTAAAAGTGTAGAAGAAACATTTGTAAAGAAAACCCAATTAGAACATATTATAGATATTCCTGATACTTATATAGGTTCAATTGAAAAAACAGATATTGATACATGGGTATATGATGAAGAACATGATAAAATTATTTATAAAAATATTAAATATATCCCAGGTTTATACAAAATTTTTGACGAAGTTTTAGTTAATGCAATTGACCAACATGTTAGAACAGAAAATGATGAAAAAATTATTAATAAAGTTACAACTATTAAAGTTAGTTTTGATATTGATAATAATACAATTAGTGTTTATAATAATGGTGAAGGCATTCCAGTTGTTGAACATAAGGATCATGGTGTATGGGTACCAGAATTAATTTTTGGTCATTTATTAACATCATCTAATTATGATAAAAATGAGAAGAAAATAACAGGTGGAAAAAATGGATATGGTGCAAAATTAGCAAATATATTTTCTAAAAAATTTACTCTTGAAACTGTTGATGCAGAAAGAAAATTAAAATATGTCCAAGTTTTTGAAAATAATATGAATGTGAAAAATGTTCCTGAAATTACACCGTCAAATGCTAAACCTTATACAATTATTCATTTTTCACCTGATTTAGATAGATTTGGAATAGAAAAGATTGATGAAGATACGGTTTTATTAATGAAAAAAAGAGTAATTGATATTACTGCTTGTACTAATAAGAATGTGTCAGTATTTTTAAATGAAAATAAAATAGATTGTAAAACATTAGAAAAGTATGTAAATTATTATTTAGAAAATGGAATTGAAAAAGTATATGAAGAAGTTAGTGATCGATGGGAAATTGTAGTAGCAATTAATCCAGAAACAAGATTTGAACAAGTTTCATTTGTTAATGGTATTAGTACATTAAAAGGTGGTAAACATGTTGATTATGTTACAAATGCTATTATCAAGAAGATTCAAACACATGTATCAACAAAAGGAATTAAAAGAAAGAAAATAGACATAAAACAAAATCATTTGAAAGATAATATGTTTATTTTTGTAAAATCAACTATTGAAAATCCAGCATTTGATAGTCAAATTAAAGAATATTTAACAACACCATCAACTAAATTTGGAAGTAAATGTGAAGTATCTGATAAATTTATTGACAAATTAGTTAAAACATCATTAATTGAAAGAGCAATGAAGTTAAGTGATTTTAAAGATAATTTAGGATTACAAAAAGCTAGTGGAAAGAAAACAACTGCTATTAGAGGTATTGATAAACTGGATGATGCTAATAAAGCAGGAACAAATGAATCATTGAAATGTACACTTATTTTAACAGAAGGAGATTCAGCAAAAGCATTAGCAGTTGCGGGATTAGGAGTAGTAGGAAGAGATTATTTTGGTGTTTTCCCACTTAGAGGAAAATTATTAAATGTTAGAGATATACTTTTAAAAAAAGTGAGTGATAATACAGAAATTAGTAATTTAGTGAAAATTATGGGTTTAAAATTTACAAATTCAAAGAATAAAACAAAAGAAGCAACATTAAGTGAATTAAGATATGGTAGAATTATGATATTTACTGATGCAGATGTTGACGGTAGTCATATAAAAGGATTATTAATAAATTTATTTGCTATTTTTTGGCCAGAATTGTTACATATTCCTGGTTTTATTATATCCTTAGCAACACCCATTATAAAAGTAAAATCTAAAGATAAAAAGAATAAACAAATACAAAATTTTTACACAATGACTGAATTTAATGAATGGAAAGAATCAATTGATAATGTAAAACGATGGGAAATAAAATATTATAAAGGGTTGGGTACAAGTACATCCGAAGAAGGAAAAGAATACTTTGTAGATTTCGATAATAAGAATATTACATACGCCATTTGTGATGGTGATGAAGATGAAGATAACAAAGAATTATCTATTGACAAAATTGAATTAGCATTTGATAAAAAACGTGCAGAAGATAGAAAAACATGGTTAAAAACATTTGATAAAGATAATATTATTGAACAATCACAAAAGAAAGTATTATATCATGAATTTATAGATAAGGAATTAATACATTTTTCGGATTATGATTGTAAAAGATCTATTGCATCAGTATGTGATGGATTAAAACCATCATTGAGAAAAATATTATATAGTTGTTTTAAAAGAAATTTAAAGAAAGAGATTAAAGTTGCACAATTAGCAGGATATGTTAGTGAAAATAGTGCATATCATCATGGTGAAGTTTCATTATATGAATCTATTATTGGTATGGCACAAGACTTCGTTGGATCAAATAATATTAATTTATTGGAACCAAAAGGACAATTTGGAACAAGATTGAACTCTTCTGATGCAGCATCACCAAGATATATTTTTACTAATTTAAGTGAATTAGCATTTCATATATTTAATCCATTAGATAATCCATTATTAGAATACAATGAAGATGATGGACAACAAATTGAACCTATATGGTATATTCCTATTATTCCAATGGTTCTTGTTAATGGAACAGAAGGTATTGGTACTGGTTATAGTACAAAAGTTCCTCCACATGATCCAGAAATTATTGTTAAAAATTTATTTAATATGATGGACGATAAACCACTTGAAAAAATGATTCCATGGTTTAGAGGATTTAAAGGTTCTGTAGAATTCAAAGGTATTAATGATTATGGATTAGAACAATATTTGAATAAAGGTACATTTAAATATATTGATGATAATAGTGTATTGATAAATGAACTTCCAATTGGAAAATGGATAGATGATTATAAATCATTTTTAGAAACATTATTATATGATAAAACTGTTGAAAATAAAAGTAATAAGCAATGTTTAATTGATTTTTCTAATAATTCTACTGAAAAAATTGTATCATTTACATTGAAATTTAAAACAGATGATTTAGCAGAAATTAGACAAAATAATGAAATAGAATCTATATTTAAATTAACAGATAGTAAGAATACAAATTATTTTAACATGCATATGTACAACAATAAGGGTGTTATAACTAAATATGATAGAGTAGAAGATATATTAAAAGAATTCTATTTTATCAGACTTGTTTATTACAATAAAAGAAGATTATATATGTTGAAAACAATGCAAGATGAACTTGATATATTTGCCACGAAAATAAGATTTATTGAAGATTTTATTAGTGGAGAAATTAATATTATACAAAAAGAAGATGAAGAAATAGTAGCAATGTTAGAGGAGAAGAATTATCCAAAATTTAGCACAAAGGAAAAAAGAGATAATAAAAATAGTGATGAAGATGAAGATGAGAATAAAGTAATAAATGATGATTTTAACTATGAATATTTGTTAAATATGAAAATTAAATCACTTACAAAGAAAAAGATTGAAGAATTAAAGAAACTACATGAAAATAAATTAGCACAATATAATGAATTAAGTATTAAATCAGATAAAGATTTATGGAAAGAAGATTTAACAAAATTCATTGAATTATATAGAGTAAAATTACAAGAATATAACGATATTATAAATAAACAGATAAAATCAAGTGTTGTTACTAAAGCTGTTAAAAAAACTTATGCTAAAAAAGTAAAAACATAATCCATTGCAAAGTTTACAAAAAATCAAAGAATGATCTATTATCTTTGACATACGTAAACATTTGACCATCTTTCTTGTCTTCTTTTAAACAACATTCAAATTTATGTTTTCGCATAAAATCATTTATGGTATCGATTTTTGATGAATCCCGTATTGCAAACTCGTATTCATAATAGAGTATTTTCATTATACGCTCTCTATCTATTTTGTAAAAAAAATGACCATCTATTTCAATATATGAATATTTTTTGAAATAGTCATGGCTATATTCTGCATAGTGTGAAGAAACATCATATGGCTCATAACCATTATCCAATAAATTGAAATACAGTTTATATTTTTTATTACTCATACTCTTATTACATGATTTCAAATATTTGCGAGCTAATAATGCAATATCAATCTCTGTCTTATTTTTGTTTAGATATATAAACAATCTATATATTGCTATTATTGTAAGAATAGTAACAACCCACATTTTTAAATTTATTATATATTAAATAATCTATTATATATTGCTATAATAATTTAATAATCAATTTTTTTTTACCAAATTCTACTTAAAAATAATGTAATAAATATAATTATGTATAACTCAGAAGATTTATTATATACAAATAATTTTAATCCAACAACTATTTTAAGTGAAAATTCTATTGTAGATGAAACAAAATATTATGATAGATTTAAAAAATATATTGAAAATGATGTAGATACACAATATGATAAATTTATTGATAATGATGAAAATGAATCAAATCAAATAAATTTAAATAAAACATTGAATAAAAAATGGCCAATTGATAGTAAAAAAAATCATTATCCTTTGTTTGATACATATACAAATGATATTAGTGTAAATAGGTATAAAAAAGAAATTATAACAAAAATAAATATTGATACTATAAATAGAGATTATATTAAATATATTAATCCAAATGATTTAACGGTAAATTTTCAAGAAGTGTATAGTAATATAAAAAAAATAATATTAAATGATATAAATATTAAAAATACAAATCAATCTGTATCTAATTATAACAATAATTTATCGTGGCAATATACATCACAAAATTTTTTAGTATCAAATAATATTGATAATAATATTATACCAGTACCTAATTTAAATAAAAATATACCATATAGTAGTTTACCAAATGCCGTTTATAAATATACGACTAATAGTACTTCAGCATATATTGTAGATGTTGATAATTATCTAGTATATGAAACAAATATAAATCCAGGATTTTATTCAATTAAATCTTTAATAAATAATATAAAAACAAATACATCTCTTATAACACATAGTAAAAAAGTATATAAATCGTTGGATTTAAATATATTAGAAGAACCATACTTAGCATATCCAAAAAAACAACATATTCCCCATTTATTTTCATGCGATATAAATCCAGAAACAAATGTTGTAAAATTTGTTAATAGAATCGAAGAAGTAAATATTTTTGCAATACAAACATTTTCACCTTATGAAAATAATTATCAAAATGTTGATATATTTTATTATTATTCATCATTATATTCATCTAGTAATTCATTTGTATTAAATAATCAATATATATACATAACAGTTCCAGCAAGTAGTGAATCAACGTATCAATATTATTATAATTTAAATAATGTAATATCACCAAATGCATTTCCTTTAGTAATTACTGATTTGAAAAATAATGTCGGTGGTATAAACTATGATCTAATAAATTATACTACTTTTTTTGATTTAAATATGTATTTAGAAAAAGGATATAAAGAAACAGAATTAGAATCAATATCTTATTATAAATATATTGATACAATAAAAATTGTTACAACACAAACTATAAATGGAAATATAGTAACAATAAATAATACATATTTAAGATTTGGACTACATTTATCATCTGGATTAATTTCAGGTTATACTTATAATAATAAAGGAACTTTAATCAAACCATCATTTACAAATAATTATATTTATTCAAATACATTAAATAATTATTTAGAAAATTTACATTTTCAATATGAATATATAATAAATACAAGTTTGATAGGAAGAGCATTATTATTTAGATGGGTATATGATAAATATAATAATAATTATATAAATTATGAGATTGAATCAATGAATGTTAAAAAACGTACTATATTACATATTTTAGCATGGATTATTCCAAATCAAACTTATCAAATATACGATGTTGAAACAAATAAAGGGTTTTCATTTGTTCAAACAAATGTAAATGCGAATTATACAACAGAAGATGATATAATAATTTATGAAAATAAAGCAAATAATTATCCTGTATTATATTTAAATATACAAAATTACAATAATGAATATTATTTTGTAAATGATTCATATGTTTACATGAAAATTATATTTGATAATATAACTGACAATAATCAAACAAACTATTATAATACGTCAATATCTAATGATAATTTACAATATAATCAGGTATATGTACAAGAACAATTATTTAATGTTGGTATTGGTGAAGATTATACTTCAATTGTTGGTTGTGCTAATATACACATTTTTAAAAAAGATTATAGTAATATTTTTACAAAAATATTATTAAGTAATACTCCTGGAAATTTCGATATATTAAATTCAAATATATGTAATAATAATTATATAATAAATTATAGTTATGTCCAAGATAGTATGTCATCTATTTCAATACAAATATTAGATTCTGAATTTAAAATATTACAATCCTATAATGATTATAGTTTTACAATGGAAATACATCAAATTCAAGATGTGTTAAAAGAAACATTAATTAATACAAAAACTAATAATGTAAATAGTACTGGACATTTTATTTAAAAGTGAGGAAACCCAGGTTTCCTACACATACCTTCCTTATTTTAAGTGAGGAAACCCAGGTTTCTTACACATATATTCCTTATTTTAAGTGAGGAAACCCAGGTTTCTTACACATATATTCCTTATTTTAAGTGAGGAAACCCAGGTTTCCTACACATATATTCCTTATTTTAAGTGAGGAAACCCAGGTTTTCTAAACATATATTCCTTATTTTAAGTGAGGAAACCCAGGTTTTCTACATAATTGTATACTTAGTATAATTTTTTTCTTAGTAAAGAGTATAATGCCAACTTATTTTATTGAAGATTATTTTTGTTTTATTAAAAATAAAACAATTCAAACATTAATTAAATTTTTAGATAACATTAAAGATTTTCAAAAATTTTATAAAATAAGTAATGAAGACACTACAAAAATAGTTAATTGTATTAAAGAAAAACATATTAGTAAATTAGGTGATAAACTTATAATTAAAAGTAATAGAAAAGGTCCATTATTTAGTTCTACTTGTTTTGCAAATATAGAAAATAATAGTAGCTCTAATTTTATTTTACCAACACTTGATTATAAATTATGGATTATTAAAAAAAAAGGTAAATCTGTTGTATGGAGTTTATTAAATGATTATAATTTTTCTCAAAAGTATTCTAAAGATGAGGAATATTTGCCAGTTGAATTTATATTTAAAAAAAATATGTTAAATTTTTATCAAATTAAAAATTTTAAAAAAAAATTATATTTACATTCTGGTCATTTAGGGATAGGTGAGTTTGGTCGTATTCATAATGTAAAGGTTCCAAATTGGATATTATTCATTATATAATATAAATGGTTCTTTAATTATTATGCCAGAAAAATATAATATGAAAGATATTATAAATAAAAAATTTATATTAACTGATTATAATGTAGAAGTTGATGGTGGATTATTTTCATTTATAAATTCAGATGTATTATCAAATATGATTAATGGTAGTTATTATGATTTATTAGATAAAAAAAATTATTCTGCTGACTATATTGAAATATATGGTAAAAAATTAATAAAATTAGCACAAAATAAGAAAGATAAAGAAAATATACAAAATTATTTAACAAAAAATAATTTAGAAGATAAACTTATTGCATTTTATGCACGTAATTTTGAAGGAGATGGTATATATAGTACATATCGAAGTGGAAATATTTTTATTATATGTAATAGTAATATTACAACTATATTAGATTATTTTAGAGAAAAATATAATATTTACGAATATAAATCTTAATAAAAAAATCTAATATTATAATAATATGTATAATCAATTTAAAAATGGTCGTGTTACATTAGATAGTGATAATATTAAGGATATGAAAATGATTGATCATAGTGGTGAAAGAATGAATAATTTTCAAGTAGAAGCATTATATGGAATTCAAGAAACATCAAAATTAAATCAATTATTTTTTTCAAAAAAAAATATGGAAAATATTCAAAATATGATAAGATATAATGTTTATTTAAAAAGTGAAAATAAATTTATTATTGACAAACAATCTGATATTGAATTAGAAATTATAATGAGAGCAATGTATTTACAATATTCTCCTAATTTACCTAATCAAATTACAGAACAAATTAAATATTTAAATAAATTAGTATGTGATTGGTCAGTAGAACAAATAATTCCAGAAGTTCAACAATATTTTGGTTATATGAAAGAAATTGAATATATGCCTATGCCTATAGATTTACCATTAAATTTATCATCTAAAGGTTCTAGATCATTAAGATCTGTAACAACAACATTTTAAAGTAAGGAAACCCAGATTTCCTATACATGCAATAAAGGTTCATTTCTATACTCTGGAGTTTATGTAGTAAACTGGAGCTTTAGCGTAAGTTCATGGCTATTTTCCGGAGTATACGAAGGAAAATACGAAGTAAAAATTAAAATGAATTTATATAGGAAATATATATAGTAAACTGGAATATTAGTGTAAGTTTATGGTTGTTTTCCAGAGTTTACGAAGGAAAATACGTTCAATCATATTCTTAATTTCTATAAATATTTTATATATTTTAAAGAAATAATTTTAATTTTAATTTACAAAAATTAAAATATATATAAATAATATATTATGTCAGTCGTTGTTAATATACTTGCTGCAATTGGTTTAATAGTAATTATAGCTTATATTGTTTATTATATATATAATTATATAAAAGATATGCAAACACAACAAACTATTTCACAAATGAATCCTCCAGGAAGTTATATGCAAAATACTGGAATACTATGTCCAGATTATTGGGTAAATACTGGTATTGATGCTAATGGAAACTATATTTGTGAAAATACTTTTAATATTCAAACAAATACTAATCCTAGTTGTAATTCTACTCAAATGATGTTCTCACCTGTTGCTAATGGATATACATGGGATTATGGAAATCCAAATGGTATGACATCTTTAACAGATAATGATAAATATACCTTTGTTGAAAAATCAACAGCAAAAGGTGTTGCAGGAGCAATATCAAGATGTAGTTGGGTTAATAGCTGCGGACCATCAACAACTGTTCAAGGAATATGGTCAGGTGTAAATGAAATATGTAATAGTCCACCACCATCATCATAATTTAATCTTCTATATTTACTTGAGTTTACGAAGGAAAATAGCGATGAACCTTCATTGCAATGTGGTTCTTTATATACGAATAAATTCTCTGATAAATTCATTGTAAACACCAGTTTACTATAATAGATATCTTAACTATCGATAACTATTTGAAAATAAGATTTTTTAAATATTTATTTAATTTCTTTTTATATATTATATATGCCTTTAGTTATTGTATTTTCCTTCACATACGTTCCGGAAAATAACCATAAACTTACGCTAACTCTCCAGTTTACTGCATAATATCAGGTCTTGCAGGTTCTGGTAAAAGTACATTGGGTGAAAAATTAAATAAATTACACAATGTTAATGTTGTAGAATTAGATGATATTGATGATGAAAATGCATTAAAATTACTAGAAAAACAATGGAAAGGTGTTGATAAATTTCATAAAATGAAAGATAAAATGAATAAAACATCCATAATGAATATTATTGATAATATAAAAGAAAACGATATTTATATTTTTGTTGGTTTATTAGATGAAATAAATAAATTTGCGACACATAAATATTTTATAAAACCTGATATAGTTAAAATTTATAAACAAGTTAATTTAAGAACATTACATGATATTGTTGATAGTGAAAATGCAATGAAAAAATTATTTAATAAATGTGAAACTTTGGATGATATTGAAAAAACTAATGAAATATTACTTTATAAATACAAAATACGGCGATTATTTCCAGATAGTAAATATGGCATTAAAGATATGATTGAGAGAAGAAAGAATGATGTCAAGAAAAATGATTTTAAAATTTTATCAGTTGATAAAATATATGATGTTGTTAAAAATCATATAAATAAATTTAATAAATTTAATAAATTTAATAAATTTTAATATATAATGTTGGTATTTTTCATTTTTAACTTGAAAAAATAAATGACTTAAGAAAATATATCATTATGTCATGTTTTTATAATAAATTAATTCAAAATAATACAACCATAAATATATAATGAATTTATCGAAGCATTTATGTGTAGATAAAGAACTATTTTCAGGAACGAATATGAAAGATAATACAATGAATTTATCGAAGCATTTATGTGTAGATAAAGAACTATTTTCAGGAACGAATATGAAAGAAAATACAATGAATTTATCGAAACATTTATGTGTAGATAAAGAACTATTTTTCGGAGTTTACAAAGGAACTACATATAGTAATACCATTTTGAAATTAAATAGCCACCTTATGAGTTTTATGAAAATAAAAAAGAAAAAACAATAAATATGTTAAAAAAATAGTGTAAAATCTTCCTAAGTTTTTACTATTTTAAGGAGTTCATTTGGTAAATAAAGTTTACAAAGTGAAATGCAGAAAAGAATTGTAGCATCTGGCATAAACAAAATAATTTATATTTTTTTTATACAGTTTTGTACAAGGTTCTAAATAACATGTGTAATTAAATAATTTGATATTTCTTTCTTAATTTTCAATGTAAATTTCTTTTTACGTTTTTCATTCTTTTGATTTAATTTTTCTATTTTTAATATATTTTCTAAATCGTCTATATTGATAGAATAATTATTCATAAATTTTATTAATTCACTATTATGTTTCAAAGGCTTTTTAAAAGAATTAATAATATTTATATTATTTGTATCATTTACATCATTTACATCATCTGAACATTCTGGTTCTTCGCTACAATCATTATTACATGAATTTAATTTATAATTTTCGAAATAGTAAGACATAATTTCTGTAATATAAATAATTTCATCAGTATCATAATTTATTTTACCCAGAGAAAATTTAGCGCTATTCAATAATTTTTTATTAACAAACATTTGTGAAATTTTATTTAACAAACTAGTGAATTCAATTTCTATAATTTCTTTTGAATTTTCTTCTTCATTTACACTTTTAGTTTTTAAATTACTTAAATAATAATTAGGAATAGTAGAACCATATATTGCAGCTATTGGATATAATTCATCCCAATCCTGAACTTCAAAAATATTAGTTTGTATTGTATCATGAATACATAGTGATTGTAATATATTTTTAAAAGTAGTTAATTTTATTTTAGAAGAATCATCTGAATTTTTAATATAATTTAATGAATTATGGTATAACATTAATGGTGTTAATAAACAATCTATATCAAAATATATAAGAGATTCTTGTATACTCATTTTTTGAGTCATTAAAATTCTTGTTGAATCTTTTAACTGAATATCTTGTTCTTTTTCTCCACAAAATTTAATTGTATTATCGAATAATTCTTTATTTATTTTTTTACCATTTGCCGAAAAATATAAATCTTCTAATATCATTATTAAATGTCTTATATCTCCTTGACAATATTCACTAATATTTTCAATTATATTTTCGTCATATTCTTGTTTAATATCACTATATATATCAACAATAATAGTTCTAATTTCTTCATTTGTTGGTTTCTTTAAAATAATAACTTCAGAATATTTTTTTAACTCATTAATTTTTTTATCATTTATATCATTTGATGTACAAATAATAGGATTATATAATTTAATATAATTATCGATTGATACTTTCATTTTTTTATTCTTTTTTTTATTTGTTTCAATTTTTTCATTATATTTTAATATATCTAGTAACTCAGTCATTCCTCCTTTATCACTTAATTTGCATATGGTATCGATTTCATCCATTAAAATTCCAATTGGCAATTTTCCTTCATGAAACATATCAACAACATTTTTATATGTTAATGATTTATAAAGAAATTCACCTAATTTTTTCTGACTTCTAATATCAGATGAGTTTAATTCAATTTTTTGATAATCATATTCTTTTAATATTAATTCTGCCAATAATGTTTTACCAACACCAGTATTACCCATAATTAATAATACTTTTTTAGGAGAATATGAGTTTTTTTTATAATTTTCAATCCATATTTTTGCTTTATTTATTTCATCAATATTTGTTTTAAAATCTTTTAAAAATTTTGGTTTGTACTTATCCAACCAGTTCATATATAATTTATATTATTAAAAAAACTTTATATTAAATGAAGCCTTAGCTAAGGTTGTTTTACAATAAAAAATCTTCTAATTTACTTATTTTTTTATAATTAAAAACAATAAAATCATCATTAAAATAAGTATTCACAAAATCTAATATTTCTTGTGTATAATAAGTTTTATAATAATTAAAATCAACTTTATTTTTATTTAAAATGACCTCTTTGTTATGAATAATATTATTTATTCCTATTTTTTTAAAAACAATTTCTAAATCATTTTCTAAATTTTCATGTTTCCCAATAAAGTCCATATCATTAAATCCATCACTATTTAAAATTTGATTATATTGAGTTAAAAAAATATGATTATATGCATTATCTGATAATTCATCTCTATTATCAATAAAGTATTGTAAATTTTCAAATTTTTCATAATTATCATTATCTAATAAATTTTCTGAAATTTTAGGAGTACTTAAAATAAAATTCCATGCTGAAATAAATCTTGTATAGGGATCTCTAACAAAAGTAAATTTAAATGATGATTTCCATTGTTCTTTTGTTATCATCATCATTTGCATTAATTCTTCAGAGCCGGAATAATAATTATTAACTCCGTAAGTTCTTCCAGTGAAAGGGCCAATTTTAACATAATCATATAAATTTATGCATTGATATTTATTTGTATTATTAAATATATGATAATCAGATCTTATAAAAAAATTATAACTAGTGAAGTTATAATATTCATCTAATGTTGATTGTATATAGGTTCCTGCGGTTTTAGGGATATGAAAATATATTGCATTTAATTTATGATTTATACTAGCCATTTTTATAAATTTTATATAGAGTTTTTTCTTATTTTATAAACGATTTTATATAAGGTAATTTTGAAAAAATTACTTTTCAAAAGAAATATATATTTTTGCGTTTATAATTAAAATAAATTTACAAAAAAAAAATATCATATAATAATATAAATGGGAGGTTCATCATCTAGCACTTGTGATTGTTGCGCATCCTTTATAACTTTTTGTGAAGATGCATTTGGAACATCTAATTGCACTGTATGTGGCGTTGATATTGCATTAACTGGAATCGAATTTTGTGACGATTATCTACAATTTCCAACAGTAAAATTCTTAAAATCAAGTAAAGGAGGAAATACAATAGATAATATACCATATAATTCTTTGGCAAATATAAAACTAGGAGTGTTAGATGTTAATACACCATCTGGATTAACTATTTATCAATATTTACAAAATAAAGGATTATTTACAGTTGTTTCAGGAGGTTCTCTTTATATTTCTGGATTATCAAATACATTAATTACTTTTAGAAAAAATTTAACTTCTTTTACTCGTGGTGTTAATGTTATGACAAGTTTAGCATCAAGTCAAATTATTTCCACTGGAAATCAAGATATTCAACCTATTAATGCATCATTAGCACAAAAATTGGGTTTTACAGTAAATGATTACAATTATTACCAAAATAATCCTTATTATGATTATTATTCAACTTCAAATGAATATGCTTTAGAATTAGTTCGTGTTAATGCACTTATTATTATTTTATGGCATATTATTTATGAACAATCTACTTATTTAGGAATAGATCTAACTGATAATTATCCTTTCTACATTACATTTTATCAATCTATTTATAATAATCTAAATAAATCCAATGCTATTTTATCTAATCAAATTAATCCTTATTTTGTTCAATATACACCAAATATTATTCCAGCAACTTACGATCCAATTATAGAAAAATTATCTAATGCTATTAGTTCTGAAACTGATATTGTCACTCTTTTACAATTAAAATATTCTACTAGATTATCTTCTCAAAGTGAATTAAGTAATGCGAATTTTGATAAAAAATCAACTTCTTTTAAATTATCAAGAGATTCTATTAAAACTAATCTTGTTGAATGTGTCCAAAATAGAAATCAAATCAATGCTAATGCAGGAATTCAAACTCAACCATATCCTTAAAAGTGAGTTTATAGATAATATGTGTATTTTCCTTAGTAAACTCCGGAAAATAGTTCTTTATCTACGCATAAATTCATTGTAATAAAACAAATTAGATTCTAACTATTTATTTTTTATAAAATTAAATTAGTATAAATTTTCTATATATTATAATAATAATTATTATAATATATTTCAAATGTGTTCTATTAATCATGATAAAAAAGTTATTTTTATACATATACCTAAAACTGGTGGAACATTTATTAGAGAAAACTTAGAGAAATATTATGGTTTTAAATTTTACGTAATAAAACGAGCGGATCATGATATCTTTTGTAATATTACTAAATTAGACAAAGAAAGGAATAAAGAATTTAATGATTTTGTTGCAAACAGAAAGCATGGTATATTAAAATATGCAAAAACCAGTAACTATATTAATCGTATGATCAATATGAATAATGAAAAATGGAAATCTTATAAAATATTTTGTTTTGTTCGGAATCCATATGATAGATTAATTTCAGGATGGAATTTTTTAAAATCAAAACATGGTATTAATTCATCTTTTGAAGAATTTATTTTTAAAGAAGAAGTAGTTTCAGATTTTGAATATATTCATTCATTTATGAGTCAATATGATAATATGATTGATGAAAATAATGAATTTAAAATTAATTATTTAGGAAAATTCGAAAATATAGAAGAAGATTTTAAAAATATATTATTAAAGTTAGGATTTTCGGAACATGAAATTAAACATGATAAAGAGAAAAAAAATAACTTTAAACATCCATCCTATAAAGAATTAATAAATACTCAAGAAATTTTAAATAAAGTTAATTTAATTTGTCAAAAAGATTTTGATAATTTTTTTTATAAAAAAATGGAATCAATAGATAAAGAAAATACAAATTTAGAGTTGGTTGATAATAAATTAGATATTCCATCAATTGAATTTTTAAAATATTTACAATTAGGCGGTCATATAAATGATTATAAACCATTAAATTATAATTTTTATAATACATTACTTTTATTTCCAGAATTAGAATTATTCAAAAATAATTTAGAAATTATTAAAAATGAATTAATGCAAAATATTGGGGTTATGCAAGATTGGTTATTAAAAGATAAAAATGATAAATTTTATTCGAAACATACAATTATTCCTATTTATGGTTATAAAAGATGGTCTAAATATTCAAAAGATTTTCCATTAATAACTGAATTAATTAAAAAAATAAAAAAAATAGAAACATGTTGTTTCTTGAAATTGGCTAAAAATTCCCGTTTAGATAAACATTATGGCTATAATCCATCTTCTAATTATATATTACGAAGTCACCTCGGTTTAAAAGTCCCTCAAAATTGTGGAATGTGGGTTGATAATGAAATTAAAATGCATCAAGAAGGAGAATGGCTTACATTTGATGATAGTAAATTACATACCGCATTTAATAATTCAGAAATTGATAGATATATATTATTAGTTGATTTATTACGACCTGATTTTATAAAAACTGGAAATTCATTGCGAAAGGAAAATAATAATGATAATTTAATAGAAGAATTTATTTTAGAAAATATATAGTAAACTGAAGCTTTAGCGTAAGTTTAAGGTTATATTCTGGAGTTTACAATGGAAAATTACTATTTTTCTTCATAAATATACTCTAAAATATTTATTAACTAAAATTACCAGCCTGATAAACTACACTTGAATTATTACTATCTTTTTTAATAGTTGGATAACATATTTTACAATTACCTTCTTTATCTTCACATTTACAATTTGCATAACTATTTAAATCACCATTTACATAACATGCTTTGGGCATATATGATGGTCTTAAATTTTGTTTTGCACAAATTTCTTGTAGTCCTTTAGTTGGATAAAGATATGAAGTATCATTTTTTGTTTTTGAATAATTAATTCCAATAAAACTTTCATATTCATTTTTTTTCATAAAAAGTAATAAAATAATGATAATTATAATTATTATTACTATTATAAATAATAAATCCATTTGTATATATAGTTTTCTAAGATTAAAATTTAGTATAAATTTTAATATTTTCTTAATAAATTAGGTATTTTCCTTCGTAAACTCCGAAATATAGTTCTTTATCTACGTATTTTCCTTCGTAAACTCTGCAATATAGCGATGAACCTTCATTGCATTTCGGTTCTTTTCTGTATTTTCCTTCGTAAACTCCGGAGTATAGCGATGAATCTACGCTAAAGCTCCGATTCTTTTCTATATTACTCGAATAAATTCATTGTATTTTCCAAAGTTTATGAAGAATAAGAATTTTCAATATGAATTTTTTTTAATTCTATTTTAGTAAATAATAATTTAATAAATAATGTATCAAAATTTTTAATAACATAATCTTTATTATTAGTATTAAAAATAATTTTAACGATACCATTTAGATTATTCATTATTATATTTATATCTATTTTATTATGTATTGATATAAAAAAGAAAAATGTATATAATAAAACTTCTGAAATAATATTAATGTTAAATAAATTATTGAAATATAGTTTCATATATTTAATTGTATTTAGTGTTTTATGGTTTGTAATAAATCCATAATCAATAATATTTATAATATATTTATCAAAAAATATATTATATTCAAAATCATTAAATTTAAATTTATGTGAAAATGGAATTTTAATTTCATTAATCATTATATTTTTAACGCTTGAATTACAATATATATCATTGAAATATATTGAATATATATTGTTAAATGTATAAATGATAGATAATGTTTGAAATAATATATTTTTTTTTTCTATATAATTAAGATTACATAAAAAATCATGATTTATTAAATGTTCATTTTTTTTCATAAAAAAAATATATTCTTCTTTATTTTTTATAATTGCTAAATAATTTGTAATAAATTTTTTATAAAAAGTATTATTCATTTTTTTCATAACATATAAATAATTATTGTATTCTTGCTTAAAAGTTATATCAGTATTAAAAATTTTCATTATTAAATTTATATTATTATTCTTTAATAAGTAAATTTTTCCAAAACTACGTTCTTTTTTATAGAAAATTTTTTCATGAATATTTTCAGGTATACTAAAAAATTTATTACACTGATATACTTTCATATATATATATATATAGAATTTATTTATACAATTGGACATTTACTAGATGTATAATTATTATTTTTCAATCTATTTTGAACAGTTTCTGCAGATTCAGGCAACCATTGTGGACCTGGAATAGGAGCAATTAAATTATATGGATTTTGTCCACTACCTGAACATATATTACAACCATTGCTATCTTGTATACACATTTGTCCATTTGGTTTAAATGGAAGGGGTGATGGTGAAATATTTGGTATTTCTGAAATTGGATCAATAACTGGTTCTACTGAATTCATATTTTTCATTTTATATTCTGTATCTTTATACATTTGTTGTTTAGGCATTTGTTGTTGATACATTGGTTGATTATCCATATGCTGTTGATACATTTGTTGATTATGCATTTGTTGATTATCCATTTGTTGTTGATACATTTGTTGATTATCCATTTGTTGTTTAGGCATTTGTTGTTGATGCATTTGTTGTTGATACATTTGTTGATTATCCATTTGTTGATTAGGCATTTGTTGTTGATACATTTGTTGATTATCCATTTGTTGTTTAGATGTAAATTTTTCCATACCTTTTTGACTATTAATCCATTTATTACACATTTGTGTAACATTCATTTTATCTTTTTTAGATATCATTAATCTTGAAATTATATCAAGTATTACCATTGTTAATAATAATCCTAATACTGGAATTAATATTTGATTAACATATGTATTACTTGACCATTTATATGCTTTTGCAAAACCAAATATTATAATAGCTACTAATACAGAGATTGGAAAACTAAAAGAATAAAGAGGATTTTTAATTAATAAATAATTTTCTGCAATTTTACCACAATTAATTTCCATTATATATATAAATCATATAATTTATTTTTTTCTTTATATTTAAAATAATATTAAATAAAATATAATATTAAAAATGTCATCTTATAAAATAATAGTTGTTAATTTAAAAAAAAGAGAAGACAGAAAAAATGATATTATCAATTTATTTTCAGAATTAAACTTATATCCATATTTTTTTTATGAAGCTGTTGATGGAAATAAAATTGAATTAACATTGGAAATAAAAAATTTATTTGATGGAAATGATTTTAAATATAGAAAAGGTGTTATTGGTTGTGCATTATCACATTACAATATTTGGTTAGATTTATTAAATGATAAAACACATGATTATTATATAATATTTGAAGATGATATATATATAAATAAAAATATAGATTTTTTAAAAAATTTTGAATTATGCAAAGATTATATTAAAAAAAATGAATTAATAGATCTTTTATTTATGGGTTTCCATAAAAGCAACCAAAATTTAAATTTTGACAATAATTCTTATGGAAATATAAATTTTATTCCATTTGAATATAATTTGTTTAATATTGGTGGTTCATTTTCCTATATTATAACGAAAAACGGTGCAAATAAAATAATTGATTATATACATAAAAATAATATAAAACATGGCATAGATTATATGTTTAAGATTATTCCAGATTTTAATATAATTATGACAAAACCATCAATAATATTATCAGAATGGATGCAAAAATTAACTGATAATGTAGATAGTGATATTCAAAAAGATTTCAATTGTTTTAATATAAATTTTCTTTATGATTATAATAATTATATTTTTTATAAAGGGTATGATCAAATAAATAATGATATAAAATATTATAGAACAGATAGATTACAAGATTTATTTATTGAATGTAATAAATTAGACGATTTAAGTGATGGTTTTAATACACTTGGATTTTTTAAAAATAAAATAGATAAAGATAGAGAATGTTTAGTAAAATCAGCATGGTTTGGTGAAAATGATGGTATATTTATAAAATTAGATAGAACACAAAGAGTAAAAATATTATGTAATTGGACAGATTCAAATACTCTTTGTAATATATGGAATAATCAGTCCAAAGGAAATTATACCTGGAATAATATTAAATTAACATCAGATAATAATTTAATTGATTATTATGTTATAATAAATTATCCTAATCAAAATGAATATACAATGAATTTATCTAAAGAAATTATACAAAAAACAATTGTATTTCAAATGGAACCAACATGTAATCAACATAATAATAATTGGGGAACAAAAACTTGGGGTGAATGGGCTAATCCTGATCCAAATAAATTTTTAGAAGTAATGTCTCATAAAAAAACTCACAATGGATGTCAATGGTCTATACCAGATACTTATCATAAATTAATGACTGAACAAATAAATAAAAAATATGACTTTATATCAATAATTTGTTCATCAAAAATGAATGATCCTGGACATTTAAAAAGAATAGCATTTTTAAATTATAATGATAATTTACCAAATGATCAAAAAATAAAAATTGACATATATGGTTCTGTTAATAAAGTATGTCCTAATTTATCTACTTATAAAAGATATTTAGAAGATAATGAAAAAGGAAAAGGATTAAAACCTTATAAATATTATTTTATGGCAGAAAATAATCAAGAACATAATTATATTACTGAAAAATTATGGGAACCGATTGTTTCAGAATGTTTATGTTTTTATTGGGGTGCTTTAAATCTATCTAATTATATAAATCCATTAGCATTTATACCAATAGATTTAGATAATTTAGAAGAAACACATAAAATTATGAAAAATGCTATTGAAAATGATTTATGGTCACAAAGAATAAATATAATAAGAGAAGAAAAATATAAAGTGTTAAATTATTATAATTTTTTTCCTACAGTTGAAAGAATTATTTGTAAAGACTTATGGAAAGATAAAATTTTATCTATTGTTAATACTACAAAAATAATTATCATAATGAAAAATGAAACAAATAGATTAAATTATAAAATAATACCATTTATTAAAACAATGGAATATTTTAATATATCTATAAAAATATATAATAATAATAATTTTTCCTTTATTGATATGCAAGAGAATAATTCTTTCTGTAATTTTCTAATTGTGGAAGATAATATGTGTTTAATATCATCTATAAATAATTTATTTAATCATATATTATATTTACCTGATAATTATGATATTTGTCAATTATATCTAAAAGAATCAGAATCTAATAAAGAAATCATAATTACTAAACAATTTAATTCATTATATTATTGTGTTAAAAAATATTATTTTAAATATTATAATTCATATATTATTTCAAAAAAAAGTATTGAAAAAATATTAAAAAATGAAGATGAATTAAATTTTTTTGTAATAAATAAAAATAATCAGGTATTTTCCTTCGGAAAATAACCATAAACTTACGCTAAGACTCCAGTTTACTACATATTTTCTTTATCCTAATTGTCTATTGTATAATAAAACTATAAATATAATTAATATTGCTAAAATTGGAGGCCATACATGCATATAACCCATTGAATTGAAATTATTCATTAGTTGGAAAGAATAATATTGATATATATTACTTATTAATTGATTTACTGAAGGAAATAATGTATTCATAATTATTAATGAAATCCATCCCACTACTAAACCTGCAATTATAGTTATAATAGTAGGCATTTGTGGTGATGTTTTAACTAAAAGATTACAAACAACCAAAACAATAACAATTGAAACAGCATATTCAAAACTAAAATTAATATTAGAAACTAAAGAACTCATTTATATTATATAAATATAAAAAAGATTTTTATTTTTACATATAATAATCATTTGAATTATTTGATCTAGGGTAATTTTCATATTCAGTTATTTTACTTTTTAAATAGATTATTTCTTCATTTAATCTATCTATAGTATATTCCTTATCTCTAAAAATATCATCTATTTTTTTGCTTAATTTTTCTATTTTTTCATTTTCTTCTTTTTTAGTTAAATATATATTATCTATTTTTTTTTCTAAATCAACTATTTTAAAATTTAATTTTTGTAATAATTGATCATTATTATTTATATTTATTTTTTTCATATTATTTATAATATTATTGTATTCTTCATTGATATCTGTTATTATTTCAAATTCTTCATGTATTGCGTTAGATCTTCTTCTTTTAGAAATATCCATTATATATTTTTATAATTGTTTATTATTTATATTGTTTTTTTTATAAAAAAATTGATAATTAAATAACTAAGTGATTACTTTCTTAAATAAATTAAAAACAAATAATAAAATGACGTCGACGGTTGTTTGTCCTTTTCCAAATATGACTCATGAAGAGTGGAATGAATATAAAAATAGAAAATATAACTTTTTGGAAATTCCATTATGGATTTCCTTGACAAGTATTGACTTTTTAACTATTCATGAACTATTTAAAACACATCAATACATATTGATCGGTAGATGGACAAATAATTCTGCACATCGCGATTCTACTACAAGTTGGTTTCAGATAACGACATATATGTTTGTTTGTAGTAGATCAAAAACATATGTTATATTTACTATGTATGAGACAAATGAACTTGATAAATTACAATATCAAATGTTTTATGACATAGAAATAACATATGTTAACAGAAAAGATAAACATATGATATCTAATCGATGTATGGATATTGCACCTCCAAACTTAAATGGCTTGAATGGAGGATTTATATCATGGAATAGATCCTCGGTACAAATGCATTTTTCCACAAAAATAGATTCTACATATTTAGATCGAATTCCAAAAAATGTGTTAACTGAATCTTTCTTTAGCTATATTCAATCACCACAACTATATAAATATGGTGAAATTGTTGAAAAAATGGAAGTAATATGTCCATTTTCATTTAATATGTTTCGATATCTAGATGATCTTGATAAATTGAAAATATTTATAGACCTTTTTGGTAAAATAAATATGAATCATGTAGTTTCAGAAAGATTTAATATGATTTCTGCATACTTTTCGGAAAGATCATGGTTTCCGACTGTTTTAGTTGGAATTAAAGGAACTGATAGAAATAGTTTACCAGTTGGTGAACCAATAATTTTATCAGAAGAAATTAAAAAGATATTATTTCATTCTGATAATTTTAATTAGAAAAAACAGTACTTCCAATACCTCCAATTATTCTAAAAACATTATAACTAACACCATATATAAAACAATCAAATCTCAATTCTATTGGATAGGTATTAAAAATATTTATTCTAAATTCTTGATAATCTAATCTAGAAAAGTTTTGCGTTCCAGATGGTTGATTTTCTTCAGGATTTAGACCAAATGATAATATATATACGCCTGGTGGAGTGTATCCAGAATGATATTTATATAATTGTAAATTTTCATAAAAAGAGTGATCTTGGATTTCCATTCTATCATTATTATTAAAAATAGGTTGTGCTGATTCCATTATACTATAAAAATCTCCAAAATATGTTTGTGTTTGTTCATTAGTTAATTTATAAACAGATTGGGCTTTTATAGAATTAATAAAATTCGTAAAATTTTCTTTAATATATGATAATTGTGGTTCAAAATAATTAGGATATGTATAATATCTCATTTGTGATTGCCAAAATTCTAAACTTCTATTGGTATCTCTATCCAAACCTGAAAAATTATACCAATCATTATATAAATCTAAGTCATCTCTTGTTAAAACCCAAAATATTTCTTTAACTGGATGTGAAAAAACTGTTTCTAAATAATTTGGTCCTGCTTTTAATCCTTGATATAAATTAAATTGTGTTTGAGTTATTAAATATTCATGTGATGTTTGAGCAAACATTTTTCTCTCATCATCTCCTAAAAATATATAATTTATCAATAAGTTTGTATGACTTTGCCAATTATTTTGTGTAAAATAATAGAAAACATTAGTTTGATCAAATCCTAAAGACAAAAAATAATTTCTAATTCTAATATTAAAATCACTATTTTTATAATCGCCAAATAAACGTTTTGGTGATATAGGTGGATTTCCTATTCTTATTAATTCATTTAATGGCGAATATGTAACATCAATATATAATTCATTGTATTGTAATGCAATAAGAGGAATAGATAAACCACTATTTCTACAAAACCAAAATAGTAATGGTATATATAACCTTCTAGCATTTATTGCAATTGTTTGTTGTGTAATATCATTACTCAAATTTTGACTACTATTTAACATATATGATTCACCACCAATACATCTTAAAAACTGTGCTTTTTTTGTTCCATTAAATGTAAGATCAGAATATATTTTCATAAAATCTCCTCTTTGTGTATCTAATTCACTACCATCTAATCTTACTGTTATTTCTTGTACTATACGTGTTCCTAATTCATTTACCCAACCAAATGGAATTAAATTATTTGTATAAATAGCGGGTAAATCATAAGTTATATAAGTATCATGTATTAAATCTGCATTTCTTCCAACTTTACATGTTGCTTTTGTCATTTGTGTTGGTGTAAATGTCGGTATTTGATCATATGGTACTGTTATATATTCTGTCCCAAATGGTGTATGTCTTTTATATACTGCTTTAAAAAATGTCATAGTAGGGTTTCCAGTAAGATAAATATCTTGTGCACCCTGAAAAATAAGTTGCATAATACCTCCTGGCATCTTTTCTAATATATTATATGTTAATTATTTTTATATATAAAATTTAAATTATTCGAAATTATAGATTTTTATATTTATATTTATTATAATGAGTAAAATTTATAACTTAATAAAACAAAGTAATGATCATCGTGATTTTATATATAAACCACATGAAGATATAGTATTAAAAGATAATCATTTTATTACAGATTTACCAAAGTTAAGTTGTCCTATATTAGATCAAGGTAATTTAGGTTCATGTTTAGCTAACGCAATATATGCTTTAATATATATAATATCAAATGGAAAATATAAATTATCTAGACTTCAATTATATATGTGTTATCGTGCAATTGATGGTAGTAGTTTATGTGACGATACAGGTGGTACAGTAAGAGGCGGGATGAGTGCAATTAAAAACTATGGTATATCAACAGAAACATATTGGCCTTATGTAATAACTAATTTTTCTAAATTAGCACCATCTAAATCATTTGTTAATACATATCCTTTAAAAAATTTTGTTTATCAATTTATACCTCAGGATTTAACTAATATCAGAAAATGTTTAATATCTGGAAAACCAATTGTTATTGGAATAGAAATTTATAGTAGTTTTGAAACACCAGAAGTTGATAAATATGGTGTTGTACCTATGCCAAATAAAGCAACAGAAACTTTATTAGGTGGACATGCAATATTATTAGTTGGATTTACTGATTCATCACAAATATTTAAATTTCAAAATTCTTGGGGTTCTGGTTGGGGTGATAATGGATATGGTTATTTACCGTATAGCTATGTTTTAGATACTAGTTTAACATTTGATTTATGTACTGTTAGTTTTAATTAAAATATATTTGAAAAAAAAATATTTTTATAATATATAAATGAGTATTAATTTACAAAAATTAAATAAGAAAGAATTATTAGAAATTGTTGGTAAAATGAAAAAACAAGAATTAATTAATATAATAAATATTAAACAAAATGGTGGAACAAAAAATACACAAACTATTAGTCCCATTGAAATGAATGTTAACTATTTATCAGAAAATACTAATACAAATACAAAAAAGAACAGTAATGAAATGAAGGTTAATCACTATTTTTCGAAGGAAAATAATAAAAATAAAAATTATAATGCAATTATAACTCCTTTAATATTTGATCCACGTTTAATCAAAAATGAAAATAAGGTTTCTGTAATGAGTAATAATGAAATATATAATAATATATATAATGATCGAAATAAAAAAAATAAAAATATTTAAAACTATTTTCGAAAATGCTATTAGATTGTAGTTATTTTATATATTATTTATATAAAATAAAAATATAACATATTAATATATGAAAATAGATGTACAATTAAAAAATAAAATAAATAAAGCAGTTGTTAGAATTATTGCTGAAAAAGTTGATGTTAATTGGGAAATGCCATTTATATATGAAAGTCCACAAAGAGGCCAAGGAACAGGATTTTTTATAAATAATAAAGGTTATATATTAACATGTGCACATGTTGTAGACGGTGCTAAACATTTATATATAGAAATACCAAATATTACATCTAATAAATATGAATGTAAAGTTATTGGTATATGCCCTGATTTAGATATTGCACTAATTAAATGTTTAAAATATAAATCAAAACATTACGTTCAATTGGGAAATTCAGATAATATTGAAGCTGGTAAAGAAGTTCAAGTAGTTGGATATCCAGCAAGTTTAACAACATCATCACGTAATTCTAATAATTTAAAATTTACTGTTGGTATTATTGGAGGCCAGCAAAAGGGATTAATACAAACTGATTCTGCAATTAATCCAGGTAACTCAGGTGGACCATTATTTTGTAATGGAAAAGTAATTGGTATAAATAGTCAAAAATTAGTAGGAGAAGCATTAGAAAATATTGGATATGCAATACCAATTAATAATTATAAAATATTAAAAAATAATTTTAATATGAAACAAAGTAGCACCTCAATAATTTATAGACCAAATTTATTATTTTGTTATAATAATACTGATAAGGATATATTAAAACAAATAACTAATGGAAAAGTAGAATATGGAATATCAGTATCAAAAATATATGAAAATTCACCATTAAATAAAACTAATATTAAAAAAGATTCAATTATTATGAGTATAGATGATTATGATATTGATAATTATGGTAATACAATAAAATATAAATGGATAGGTACAAATATTGATATTGATATTTTAATGAATAAATTTAAAGAAAATCAGATTATTAATATTAAATTTTATAATGTGGAAAGTAATAAAATTGAAAATTGTAAAATAAAATTAACGCAATTTATTCCACCTATTAGAAATATTTATCCTGCATTTGAAAAAATTGATTATTTAGTATTTGGTGGAATGGTTTTTATCGATTGTAATGTAAATAATTTAATGTTAAATATATATATGAAAAATGAAAAAGCATATTGTTTATATAATGATAAAGATGAAATGTTAAAACCTAAATTATGTTTATCATTTATATTAAATAAAAAAGTAAATATATTAAAAAATTTAAAAAAAAATGATATTATCGCTAAAGTTAACAATATTGATGTTAATTCAGTTTCTGATTTAAAAAAAGCATTAAAAAAACCAATAATAATTAATAAAAAAAAATATATAAATATTGAAAATAAAAATGGAAAATCAGTAATATTATCATTAAGTGAATTAAAAGATGAAGATGATAATTTTTCGCAAACATATGGTTACCAATTAAGTGAAATTTATAATAATTCTAAGTAAACTCCAGAAAAATAGTTCTTTATCTACTGATAAATCCTCCGATAAATTAATTGTATTGGTTCTAAATATTCATTATAAATTATGTTTATAAAATAATAAAAAAATATATTATATATTTAATGTTTAATATATTTTTAACATTATCGCTATTATTTAATTATGTTAATTCTCAAATAAGAGGTGTTAGTTTAGGATCATTATATGTATTAGAACCTTTTATAACACCTCACCTTTTTTATCAATTTTTAGGTAATTCTAAAAAAATAGTTGGTGATACTTATTCAGTTTGTGAATATTTAGGTCCATATAAAACAAATAAATTATTAAAAAAACATTGGAATGATTGGATTAATGAAAAAATTATTGATAATATATATAATAGTGGAATAAATACTATACGAATACCAGTTGGTGATTATATGTATGTACCATATGGTCCATATTCAATTGTTGAAAATGGAGTTAAATGTTTTGATGGTGTATTAGAACATTTAGATAAAATAATAAAATATATAAGCAAATATAATATTAAAATAATTATTGATGTTCATGCTTGGAAAGATTCTCAAAATGGTTTTGATAATAGTGGACAAGCACGAAGTATAGAAACAATATTGATAAATAATACTTTATATTACAATCATTGGTCAATTCGTAGTGCAAATTGGATTGGTGATTATGATTTAATAAATAACCAGTATATTACAATAAATTATAATAATATAAATTTAGCATTGATAGTGATAGATATTATATTAAATAAATATAAAGATTATCCAAATATATGGGGATTATGTCCAATTAATGAACCATGGGAAAATACACCTGAAATTACATTAAAATATTTTTATAAAAAAGTATATGATAATTTTATTGAAATATGGGATAATAAAAAAGTATTAATATTTCATGATTCTTTTCGTCCATTTTTATGGGAATCGTGTGATTTTATTGATTTAGATAAAAATAATATAAAAATAGATATTTATTTAGATACACATCAATATAAAGCTTGGAATGAACCTGTTTCATTTGATATACTTATTGATAGTATCAGGAATTGGAACTATCCAGAAACTTGTTTTAAAGTAATTATTGGTGAATTTAGTTTAGCAACTGATAATTGTCAAATGTGGTTAAATGGATTTATGGATAATTTACCTAATTATCCGCTTCAACCTTGTTATTATGAAAAATGTCCTAGATTAAATGAAGATAATAACAAGAATTACATTAAAAATGCAATCTATGGTCCATTTGGTTCAGGTATATCATACCCTTTATCTGATGGATATTGTCCAGTAACAACGCCAATATATTTAAATGAAAAAATATCAAATATTGATATTAATGAAAAAAAAGATATTTTTATTTATAATAATGAATATGATAAAAAATATTCAACTATTCTTTATAATGAATTAACAACTATATTTGAAAATAAAACAGTTGGTTGGATATATTGGAATTTTAGAACAAGTTCTAATTATTATAGTTGGAATTATTTAAGCGCATATAATTTAGGATATATTAAAAATAAATATAAAAATAATGTTCAAATAGATACAAAAATAATAAATAATATTAATTATATTTTAATTATAATTCCTATTATATTATTGTTTTTATTATTTTTGATTAGATTAAACAATAATAATTCAAAATATAATAATTATATAGATTGTGATGTAGATTCTAATACTAATCTAATTAATGAAAAATCATCTTTATTTATTACTAAAATATATCCAAATAAAAAATATGGAAGTAATAGTATAGATATATAAATATACTTAAAGAATATTATATAAACAAATATAACTTAAAAATGCGTGTATTATCATGGGATGTTGGAATATATAATTTATCATATTGTATAATTGAAAAAATAGAAAATGAAGATCCTAAAATTATTGGATGGGATATAGTAAATCTTGTAGATAATGAACAAATGAAAAAAAATAGAAATTTACTTTTTGAAAATATTCCTCGAAAATTACATGAAATACCACAATTATTAGATGTTGATTTAGTAGTTATTGAAAATCAACCATCATTGAAAAATCCACAAATGAAATCTATTCAAATGATTTTATATTCGTATTTTTTAATTTTAGGTAAAGTTATTGGTAATGAAACAACTAAAAGTTATATTGATAAAATAGATTTTTGTTCTGCTTCTAATAAATTAAAAATTTATGATGGTCCAGTAATAGTATTGGAAGAAAAAAAGTCTAGGAAAAAGAAAAATGAACAACAAAATGTTGAGCAGCAAAATGTTGAACAACAAAATGTTGAAGATGAAAATAAACCAATTAAAAAGAAAGCAAGTTCGGTTAAATATGCCGATAAAAAGAAATTAGCAATTGAACATGCTAAATATTTTATTCAAAAATATAGTCCACAACATATAGATTTTTTTAATGATCATAAAAAAAAAGATGACTTGTCAGATTCTTTTTTACAAGGATTGTATTATATTAAAAATTTAAAATAGTGTAAATATAAAGAAAAATTTTTATTTATATAAATGAATTATTATTATCCAAATATATTAAATCAAAAAATAAAAGATCACAATAAAAAAAATATTTATATTATTGGATCAGGTTGGGGGTCAATATCATTTATTAAATATATTGACACAAATAAATATAATGTAATTGTAATTTCAAAAACACAAGATTTTTTATATACACCTTTATTAGCAAATAATATAAAAAATGATTTAGATTTAAAAGTAAATATAATGGATATAAATAAAAATATAGAATTTGAAAAAAAAGAAGTAGTTGATGTTAACTTTAACAATAATTATATTATTACTAAAGATAATCAGTATATAAATTATGATTATTTAATACTTAGTCATGGAGCAACTATCAATACATATAATATTGAAGGAGTTAATGAAAATTGTTATTTTCTTAAATCAAAAGATGATTCTGAAAAAATAAAAAATAAATTGAAATCATTAGACAGTGGTTCAAATATATGTGTAATTGGTTGTGGTTTAACAGGTAGTGAAGTAATAGGTAATTTAATAGATTATGATAAATTTAATATATTTGCATTTGATACTTTTAATTTACCGTTGCCTACATTTTCAATGAAAAATAGATTATTTACATATGATTTATGGAGTAAAAATAATGTAAATTTAAATTTTGAAAGTAGCGTTAAAAAAATAGAAAATAGATTTTTATATTATAAAAAAGATGATAATTTTAAAAAAATGAATTATGATATGATTATTTGGGCATGTGGTTTAAAAATAGCAATTCTTACTGAAAAAATATTGAAAAAATTAAATATAAATAATAAATTTGGAATTCCTGTTAGTAAATATTTAAACATAGAAACATTGCCAAATAGTTATGCAATTGGGGATTGTTCTTATTCTGGAAACCAGCCTAGTGCACAATTAGCATATCAACAAGGTAAATATTTAGCACATAATTTTAACAATGATTTTAAAAATATAGTACCTTTTAAATATAATAATAAAGGAAGTATTTGTTATGTTGGTAAAAATAAAAGTGTTTTTGATAATAATTATTTTTAAGCAGGTGGTAATATTACATATTATTTAGAGCAATGCGTATTTTCTTTCGTAAACTCCAGAAAATAGTTCTTTATCTACACTTCATTCCGATAAATTCATTGTATTTTAAATCCCAGTTTTATAATACGCACTGTTCTAAATAGAATTATTCATTTTTATAATAAAATGGGTTTTTGAATTTACAATTGATATTCTTTTTACATCATTTTGTTGTGGATATGGTATTTTCCTTCGTAAACTCCATTTCATTCCGGTTATTTTCTGTAAAATGGATTATAGATGGAATAAAAGATTATGCTAACTATAAACCAAAAATAATTTATCAAAATATTATTATAAATGAACCAAATTTATATGAACAGTCTAAATATTATCAATAAAACCAGAAGAAATTATAAAATGTTACAAACAATATTATTTTTATAATAAAAAATTATAAAAATATGTATTTTCCTTCGTAAACTCCAAAAATAGCGAAAAACCTACATTAACATTCCGGTTTATATCTGTATAATTAACTATCTAAAAATTTATCTCAAATCCAATTGTATACCTCCTTTTCTTTGCCCTGGTTTAGTTCTTTTTGCTGAAGCTCTTATATCAACAGATTCATCACTACTTACAGACTTTGTGTCATTACCACTATTTAACTCATCGAGGAGTGTTTCAATATCGATTGGACCATTCATTTTTTGTTGATTACCTTTAAATCCTCCTTGTGAAGAAGTTGGCATAGGAATTGGACCAACTGGTCCCATCGGTCTTTGCTGATTCATTTTCATATTAATACCTTCTTTCATCATATTTCCAACAATATCATTTTCACCAAATTTTTGGTTTATATTATTACCCATATTTTTTGCTGCTGCTTCAGTAATATTTCTCATAATATCAGGATTTTGTTTTAAAATATCTGCCATTTTAGGAGTTGCTGATTTAAACAATGAATTTGTTAAATGGAACATAAAACCACTTCCTGCAACCATTGCAATCAATTTCAATTCAGGTGCCATCTTTACACTTTCACTGTATTTATCATGCAATTCTTCGAAAACTTCATCATAATCATTTACATTTTCCATAATATTTTCTGACCAACCATCTAATTTAACATCAAATGGATCAAATTTACCATTTAAAAATTCTACTCCACTAACAACTGCCATTAAAATTTTTCTACTAAATTTAATACTTTTTTCTACATCTCTTTGTCTTTTTAATCTATCATGTTCAAATAACATGTCTTCATATGAAGATGCCATAGTATACTTTTTAGAAGGTGGAAATCCTTGTTTTTGCAATCTTTCAAGATTAAATAATAATTTTTGTTTTTCTTGTTGAATTTCTTCATATGTTTTTTGTTTTTTAGGTTCGGATACTTCAGTAACATTTTCATCATCGTCATCTTCTTCTTCATCTTCATTAGAATATTCAGAAGTAGCAGAATTTTTATTTTTAACACCACTATCAATAGAGCTATAATCATCTTCATCATCCTCTTCATCATCATCTTCTTCAACAGAATAATTTTGTTTCCTATCTGATTTACTACTTTCTCTTGAATTATTTGTTAAAATTTCATTTGTCATAGAATCATCTGATTGATCAGATAAACTTTCAGATTCTTCAGATACATTTCCTCCCATATTTTTCTTAGGATTTGCCATCATAGAAAAAGTATTCATTGGAACTTTTTTATTAAGATTTGGTTTAATTTTAATTTTTTTACCGTCTGGTATAGTTATAGTATTTGAATTACTAGATAACATTGGTTTAATATTACTTATACCATCTTTTTTTAAATTAAAATTTTTATCACTACTAATATTTATATTATTTATACCTATTGGAATACTTGAAATTGTTTCATCTCTAAAATTTCCTTCTCTATTTATAATAATATTTTCCATACTTTAATTTAGTAATGAAAATTATTTATTAAAAATTACGCATTATTACGTTCTTGGTCATATTTATTTATTATTTCTTTAGCTTTTAAATATTCATCACTTGATATTTTTTTACTAACTGTATTTTTATTAATTAAACAAAATGTACTTTTTTCATTTATAAAAAAATGTATTATTATAAAAAAAAATAATGTTAATAAAAGTGAAGTTTTTATATCTCTAGTTGCCATGAAAAAAACAGAAAATAATACTAAACATCTTAATATAAAAAATTGATTAAATATAGCATCTACATTTTTGGGAAAATCTATAGATAAATATCTTCCACCAATATTTGTTAATAATAATATACAACCTGAAAATATTTTATTATTTGATAAATTTAATAATAATGAATCAATCATATATTTTTATAAAAGAAAATAAATATTTACATTAATTTTTTAATTTCCATTTTTATATTATTAAATAATTCTTTTATATTCATTATATTATCTTTAAATGGTTCAATTTTTTCTGATGAATCTTCAGAATTACTAAATTTTTCTTTAACAAATGACAAATATTTATTATTTAAAAATTTTTCTTTAAAATCCATATTAAAAAATATAAGAATTAATATTGCTGCTATTAATAAAACTAAATTATAATTTTGATATATAAAATATACTATAACTAATAAAAATAAATATTTTATTGAGTTTTTATTTGTTATTTCGTTTATTTTCGCTTCATTAGATATAAAAAAAAATAGTAATATTAATAAAATTATCAAAATTATATTTTGAAACATAATATAATATATATATTTATATTTGAAAATAATATTACGCATTTTTTTTTAAATTAAAAATCTAATTTATAGGTAGTATATTATTAAATGTCTAAAATTAATTATTGTTCTTTAGATGAAGCATGGGGAGATCCAGGCAAAAACTTAAATGATAATTTATTATCAATAAGTTCTTCTAACAATGGAGAAAAAGAAATGATTGATACACAAAAAAATACAAATAATACTAAAATATATGGCAGAACAAATTATGATTATTTAAATGAAAATTCAAAGATTGACCGTAATAATGTTATACAAAATATGAACAAAGTAGAACGAAATAATGAAACAGAAAATAATATTTCTGTTTCAAATTATAATAAATATAGATTTAATCCTAGAAATAATGTAAAACAAAATAATTATGATAAAGATTACACGCCATTTAAAGAATCAATTGATAAGAAACAACTTCAAGATAAATTAGATTATTTAGAAAGTGAATTTAATAAATATAAATTATTAAGTAATAATGAAACACCTAATAACTATATAGAAAATTTTAATAATAAAAGTGAAAAAAATGAATATAATAATAATTCAGACAATAATAATGATGTATTTGATTTAATTTTATTAATTATTATTGGACTTATTATTATACTTGTAATGAATTCAATATTTAATATTGGTAAAGCAATAGGTGCACGCAATAAAGTTATATAGTGAGGAAAATATGTATTTTCCTTCGTAAACTCCGGAAATAACCTTAAACTTATACAAAAGCTTCAGTTTACTACATAAATTATAAAAATAGAAAAATATATTTTTATTCTTCAATCAGTTCTGATTTTTCAAAAAATAATGTAAAAAACTCCAAGTATTTTGTATTTAATAATGAATTAATAAACCTAGAATTTTTTTTAATAATTACAGACATAGAATTTTTTGCAATTATTTTATCATAATTCGATATTAATCTTATGTTTATATAAGTTTTTGTAAAAATATAATCTAACAATAGTATTTTATTATTATAGTCAATCTTTAATTTATTCAAATCATCACTATAAAATTCAAAATCAGTCGTGTTTTTATTTTCTTTTAATATATATAAAAAAATAGTAAAGTTATCTTTTATTATTTTCATTGATTGTGTCAAATAATGTTCATAACATATTAGATTATATAGACATTTAATATATTTATCTATATCCTGTAAAGTTAATATATTTTTTAATGTCAGTGTTATATTATTTAGATTTTTTTGTATTTTATTGTGTTCATCTATTATATTTTTAAATATATCAATATTATTTTTATCAATTAAAATAGACGTACTAGGATGAAAATATGATAGTCCAGTGGTAAAATACTGAATATATGTATTTCCTATATTAAATCTATTACATTTTATGATATATTTAATCTTATCATAATATGTGAAGTTATTTGATTCTAATACTCTTAAAAAGCGTTCTAAATCCATTTTTAAGTTATTTTTTGGAATATTTTTTATATTAAATTCCAAATAAATTTGAATATTATATTATAAATTTAATCATTTTTTTTAACAATGGAAAATATCCATAAATTACATTTCGATGATTTTAAGATATAAAAAAAATGATTTTTTTATGATATATATTATTTTTTTATAATATATATGATATTAAAACTTTTATATTTTCTTCGTAAACTCCGGAGTATAGTTCTTTATCTACGGATAAATTCATTGTATAATATGAACTCTTTATTAGAAATAATGAAAAATATGCCTAATTATGAAAAAGCACTATCATTATTAGAAAAAATAGAAAATAGTCCTAGATATGAAAAAGCAATACAAAAAAAAAATGAAGAACAATATGAAATATATAAAAATATAGTAAAAAGTATATGTGATACAATAAATTCACATAAAACACATATAGATGAAAATGGAAATATAAGATTAGGTTCAAAACCTGAACCTATTATGAAAATTTATTTTGATAATACAAAATGTTTAATTAAAATAATTGTGACAAATGAGTATCCAAATTTATTGGATTATTTCATAAGTAAATTTAATTTTTCTTTTTCATATGTTAAAGAAATTAAATATACAAAAGTTGAAAAAAAACCTAAAAAATGCAGTTTAATAATAGATATTAAGTTAATTACAACAAACCAATATAATAATATTTTACCTAAAATTCATTGTATTTGTTCATATATTGAATCTAACATAGATAAATATTGGACTTCTCGTATAGATTATTTGTATTTTATAGAAGGTTTCCCAAATATGTATCAAGATAACTATAATATTGTGAATATATTGTTTAATGAAGAACGATGTAAAGAAATATGTTCATTTATACCTGTATAAAATTGATTTTTAACATAAATTTATAAAGAAAATGCAATGAATTTATCGGAGGATTTATCTGTAGATAAAAAACTATACTCCGGAGTTTACGAAGAAAAATACTATATTTTTTTTCGAGGTATAAATTTACCAAATGCAGTGTAATTTTCAATAGGTTTGTATTTTAAATCCAAATCATCAATAACACTTTTTTTCTCAAATTTTTGTTCTGGATGTGGTTCTAATAATTTTAAATTTGGTTTTGGAAGATTCCATGATATATAAATAGTAAAATGGTCACAATATCTTGCACTAAATCCCTTTTCTCTCAACATATTTAATATAAACATTACACATTCTGTCATATTATATAAAGGAAGTCCAGGAATATATTCAGGTATTCTAAAAAAACAAAATGTTTCTTCATTTAAAGATGTTTCCTTAATTTTTTTAAAACATCGTGTTGTTATAATTTTATATATACCTAATCTACTTGTTTCTTTTTCCTTTTGTTTTTTATGTATTTCTTGTATAGTAAAAACTTGCATATCATCATCTTTATAATTTCCATAATAATCATATTTTGTAAAGTTCATTTTAATAAATATATAATTTATATATAAAAAAAAAATTTTAATATAATTTATGATTCAATTATATGACGAATTAATAATAAGTTCGGGTGGAATTAAAGGTATTTCTTTAATTGGTGCACTTGATCAATTATCAAAAAATTATCCAATTAATAAAATTAAATATTATACAGGTTGTTCATTTGGTACTGTAATATTATTATTATTAAATATTAATTATTCAATAAATGAAATAAAAAATATATTTTTAGCAATAAATTTTGGAAATTTTCAAGAATATAAAATAATTAATTTTTTCGAAAAATGTGGCTTAGATGAAGGTTTAAAATTTGTAGATTTTCTTAGAGCAACAATGATCAATAAAAATTATAATTATAATATTACATTTAAAGAATTATATGATTTAACAAATAAAATATTGACAATTACAGTTGTTAATATTACAAAAGGAATTGTTGAATATCAAAATTATATAACAACACCTAATTTATCTGTTATATTATCAATAAGAATGTCATGTGGTATACCATTATTATTTTCACCAATTTTATATAATAATTTTTATTATGTTGACGGAGGATTATTAGACCCATTTCCATATTTTTATCATAAAAATACTAAAAAAATAGGATTATGGTTATTTGATAAATGTGAGTTTGATTTTATCAATAATTCATGTAGTAAATTTATAACAGATTTATCAGACAACTTTAAATATATAATAGATTTATTGAGAATACTATATTCAAATTATATGAAAAAGTATTATAAAAAAATACCAGAAAATGTTATATACATAAATCATGATATTAATACAAATTTTGGAAGATTTGATATAAGTATTTCCGATAAATTAAGAATGTATAATGTTGGTATAAATAAAACAAATATTTTTCTAAAAAAATTAAGAAAAAAAAGAAGAAACTTATATTTATTAAAAAAATATTTTAATTACTGGAGTAGGGAAACAAAAGTTCATTCGTAAACTCTAGAAAATACGAAGAAATGGTAAGGAAAACGTGTTTATTACATTACAGGTGCTGCATTATCAGGCATTACTGCAGGAACTCCTTGAACTTTATTTAAGTATTGCATAAAATCACCGTAAGTTCTTCCACCATTATATTCTTCAAAATTTTCAGATATTCCAGAAGAGTAATATCTTATAGTAGGGAATCCTTTAATTCCTTGAGATTTAACAAGTTCTTTATTATCAGGTGCTTCACAATCAACCATCATTATTTTTACAGATCCTTTATAATTATCCATTAATTGTTGAAATTGTGGTTTGGTAGTTTTACAATGTCCGCACCATTGTGCATAATACATTACAAATACTGGACCATTTTGATTATCAAATGCTTCGAGTTCAAATGAACCTCTTAATTCACCAATATGAGCATTAAAACCGATACCAAGATTTAAGAATGGTGTAGCTGGTCTAAAAATTGCTAAAACAACTATTAATGCAATAACTAGAAAAATAACTATCATTAAAGGGTTTGTAATCATAGTTGGATGACTCATTTTGCTCATGTTCATTTTACTCATGTTCATTTTAACCATATTATATTATTTACATATATTTTTTTTTAATAATATTTTATAAAATTACTTAAATAAATAATAATAAACTATATTATAACTTATTATTAAGAATGAATTTTTTATATATATTACAAAACATGGTTATACGACATACTGACACAGGAAATATTCTATATGATTATATTATAAATTTTATTTGTATAAGTTTTTTGACATTATTTGTAAATAATTATAGATTTATACTATTATATATTAATCACTATTTTAATACATTTTATACAAATAATTATATTGAAATAATTATTGAATCGCATAATACAGTAGTTGAAAGAGCTGGTATTAAAATAAATAAATTAATATATTCTAAATATTTTCAAGCAATTACATATTCTATTAAAGAATTAAAACCATTAGACGTATATTCTAAAAGAGAACCTGATAAAAATGAAACAATTAATAATCCAACATTTGATATTTTTATACCTGATCAAAATAAACCTTTCTTATTAAATTCTGAAAAAGATATTTATTGTTATATGAAGATGACAGAAAATTTTGAAGATAATAAAGACAAATCAGAACTTAAAAAAAAACATGTATTAAAAATTTTTAGTAAAAATCAAAATACTAAAATGGAAGATATTGAAAATTTTATTGAAAATTGTTTAATTAAATACGAACGATATAAAGATAATAAAACTATTAATGAACAGTATTATTTTTGTTATACAGAATCATTGCATGATGGAACAGAAGCATTATATAGTGAAAAATTATTTTATACAAACAGAACATTTAGTACGGTATTTTTTGAAAAAAAAGAGGAATTTATTAAAAATTTTAATTTTTTCTTAAATAATAAAGATTGGTATAATAAGAAAGGTATTCCGTATCATTACGGATTATTATTACATGGTCCCCCTGGATGTGGTAAAACAAGTATTATTAAATCTATCTTAAATCATACTAATAGAAATGCTGTTGTTATACCATTAAATAGAGTAAAAACATGCGGTGAATTAGAAAATATTTTTTTTCAAACAGAAATTAATGATAAAAATATACCGACTGATAATAGAATATATATATTTGAAGATATTGATTGTTTATGTGATGTCATTAAAGAAAGAGAATCAGATGATTTTGATTCTCTTTCTTTTAAAAAAGAAGAAAATAAAATATTAAATCAATTCGAATTATTTTCGAAATTAGCAGATGGAACAACAAAACAAACAAATAAAATAGATGATGAACTAAACTTATCATGTGTACTTAATATTTTTGATGGTATATTAGAAATGCCTGGTAGAATTATTATTTTAACAACGAATTATCCAGACAAAATTGATAAAGCATTATTGCGCCCAGGTAGAATTGATATGAATATTGAAATGAAAAAAGCTTCTAAAACAATTATTTATGAAATATTAGCTTCATTTTATGATATTGATATTAATGAAATAATTATATTATGTAATAATGAAATTTTAGATTATAAATTAACACCTGCACAAGTAATGAATATATGTCAACGCAACATATTTAATATCGAGAAATGCATTAACGAAATTATTTCGGAAAGTTAATTCTCACTATATTGTTAATTGCTTTGCAACTTAAACTATATTGTTTTATGCAACAGTCTATACATAGCAAATAGCTAATATACTGGCACGGAAATGTATGCCAATTACCGTGACATAATTCTCTTTCCACCGCATTGATAATCAATGCATTAGATGCAGTAGTAAAACATTTCACACATTGATGTGGAGTAGTACTATTTGCATGTAGTCGCAATAAATTCATATAAAGATAAGTGTCATTCGATATATATTTACTAATTGGAATGCTTTCAGGATCTTCTTCTTGTGGTAAGATTTTTTGTCCATCTTTGAATACTATTGAAGCAATACATTTACTTGCTTGTTTTCGAGTGGCTTTACTGTATAATGAGACACCTTTTCGAAGAGTCATTAAGTCTCTTAGTGTAATGTCATCTCCTAAACTTGTCATTTTATCAATTTAAAAAATAAATTAAATGGTTAACTGAAGCGTTAGCGTAACTTTAAGAAGGAAAACTGAGTATAAACTAATTATAACAAAATAGTTTACTGAATATTTTTGGTATCAATTTTTTTTACATCAATATAAATTTATTTGGAGTTTACGTAAACTCTGGAGTATAGCGATGAACCTTCATTGCATTTCGATTCTTTTCTGTATCTATTATAAACGCTTCTATTGAACATCTATCAATCTAAATATATTTAAAAATGAAAAAGATTCATTATTTGCACATATTTTTACAGCAATTCGGAATTTAAACGCCGATTTTTAAATATATTTTTTGAGTTTTTTTGGGTTTAATTAGTTGTTTAATATCAATTATAATTATTTATTTTTATACTTCTTTTATATTTTCCTTCGTAAACTCCTGAAAATAGCGACGAACCTTCATTTCATTCCGGTTCTTTTCTGTATCTTCAAATTCTAATGGTTTATCCAATTATATATAATATTTTAGTTAATTAGATAATGATGATGTGGTATTTTCCTTCATGAATCTTGTAATATATATAAATAATAATTTTTAGATGATTTTAATAGTTCTTTATCTAAATATAAAGACAAGAACTGAAACGAATGTGAAAGTTCTTTGATATACGGAAAATTATAATAAATTTTCATAAAAAAAATGATTTTTTTATTTTAATTATATTAATAATATTAATATAATTAAATTTTATATAAAATGGAAACGAATATGAATCCTTTTTTATTAATGATGTTATCATCATTAAAGAATAATGATGATAACAATAATTCATATAAATATATTATTTTATTGAGTATGATATTGCCTTATATTATGAAATATATTCCTTTTAAAGATATTTATGAATATTTTCTTGATACATATATATCCAAAAAAGATATAGTTTCAATTACTATACCATCTCATACAGTTCCAGTAATTAAAGGTTATGGTACAACAACTCCTATTACAAAAAATGTTTATAGTCCAGTTTTCAATTCAATTATATATTATATTAAAACAAATATTAAAGAAAATAAAATACAGTATGATAATTTTATAGAAACAATTACATTAAATGCTGAATTAGCAATACATTATGATGATGAAACAAGAAACAAAAACAATCAATATTCATTAATTCCAATAAGTAATAAAAAAGTTTTAATTACTGATAAAATTTATTGTGAAATAAATGATATTGAAACAAAAGATAAAGGTAATGAAGATGATTCAAATAAAAATGATAATAAAAGTAATATTAAAAACATAAAAAAAAATAATTTTGTTATTATATTATCTATAGATAAGAAATATGGTAATGAATTTGAAATATTAAATAATTTTATTGATAAATGTAGTAATGAATATAAATCATTCATTGATAATAAAGATGATAAAAATTTATATATATATGAATACAAATATTGCGATAAAACAGAAAATAATATTGATGTGTTTTTTGATTGTCATTTAATGAATCATAATAAAGATTTAAATGTGAATATATTTTTTGAAGATAAACAAAAATTAATTAAATATATTAATCAATTTATATACAATCAATCTAAAAAAAATATAGCAGAACAAAAATTTATGCGTTCTGGTGTTACATATAAAGGTGCGATAGTTTTAACTGGTCCACCTGGTTGTGGTAAAACTAGTTTCATAAAAGGTGCTGCAAAACATACTAATCGACATATTATTATCATTAATCTTGGAAAAATAAAAACTTGTCAAGAATTAGAAGCTATTTTTAGAAAAAGAATTTTTTGTGGAAAAACTTTAGAAGGGGAACAAATAATGTTTGTTTTAGATGACGTTGATGCAATGAATGATAATATTATACAATCTAGAAAAAAAGATGAACATGAACAAAAATTATCAGATTCTGGTAAAAATGAAAGTGAATTGGTGCAACTTGTAAAACTAATGGAAACTGGTAATTCATCTAATGTGAAATATACAAATAGTATAAACAGTGATACAGTTAATTTATCGTGTTTACTAAATATATTAGACGGTATTATTGAATTAAATGGTGTAATGATAATTATGACAACAAATCATCCTGAAAAAATTGATCCAGCATTAATTCGACCAGGAAGATTTGATTTTATATATGAATTTAAAAAAGCAACACGAAAAATTATTAAAGAAATGATTCAGTTTAAATTTGAACTATCTAACCATGAAATGGAAAGATATCATGAATTAGATTCTATTAAAGATTATATATTATCACCCGCAGAAGTTCAATCAATATGTTTTAAAAATGATAATGTTATAGATTCTATCAATGATATTATTTTAGCAACACAAAAATAAAATTTTCTAAATTTATAAACATCATTAAAATATTTTACAGAAAAGAACCGGAATTTAATGAAGGTTCATCACTATACTCCGGAGTTTACGAAGAAAAATACAAAAAATGGAATCCTTAATTCAATTTTTGTGTCTTCTTTTAGAAGATCAATGTGTGAAAATCTTGTTCAAACTGCTACAGAGATAGAAAAATTATAAATTTCAGGTCTTCAGTTGGAAATCTTAACTAAAAACATGTCGAAAAAAGAGCTATGTTTATCCAATGGTGTTTAGGAAAAAAATCTTTTCATGTACATAGAAATGGAATACAATGAATTTATCGGAGCATTTATGCGTAGATAAAGAACTATACTCCGGAGTTTACGAAGGAAAATACATGTTGGTATTTCCTTTAATGTTGCAAAAACCAATTTTGCCACTTTATAGATTAATTGCATAGCTACATCTTCGTTTGAATCATTTGAAAATGACTTTAGTAAGTTTTCTTTGCATAAACTATTCAATCTTTTTTAGTTAAATATTTTATTATTTTTATACAAAGTATAATATTTAGGTTGATTACCAGCAGTTGTAATTATATTATTATGATCTTTAATTTTTGTTATAACTACATCTTTATTAGTATATATATCAACAAATGAATTATGATTTGTTTGTTTCATATCAATTCTAATTTTATAAAAATTATTATCTAATCCTTTTAATGTATTTATTCCTAGTGGAATTTCATTAACTGAAAAAAATTTTAAAAAATTTCTTGCACATGCTCGAGGTCCAGTAATATCAAATACACTATTACCTTTATTTTTATTTAAAATATTAGTTGTAATATTATCAATTACATATTTAAAAAAATTACTTTTTTTTTTACTTGCCATAAATGATATTTGTATATCATTTTTTAAAATATCTTTTACAAAAACCATATCAACATTTTCTTTATTTACATCATAATTTACTAAAAAATATTGAGTTAAATCACCGTATATTCCTCCATTTTGATACAATATACAGTATCTCCATAAATCTGCTTTAAATGCATTAGGAATTAACATATTATATGCATCATAATATTTTTTACCTAATCTTTTCATAAAAAATTTGCAATCATCGTTATTAAAATATATTATTTTTTCAATATTTAATTTATTGATATTTATATTTAAAGTATCTTTTAAATATTTTGGTAATATAGTGAAAGGTCCTGTTTTATATAATATTAATGGTATTTTATTTTCTTCTGTATGCATTTGAGAAAAAAATTCTTTATATAAATTTTTTTCTGGTAAATTAAATATATATATATTTAATATATTAAATAATATAAAAATAATTATAAAAATAATAATTATATTCATTTATAATATATATATATGAAAATAATTGAAAATATATTTAATATAATTATTGAGTTATATGAAAAACTTGAAAATGAGTCAAGATTTTTATTAAATACATATAATGGTGTATAATTTTTACAGTATCTATGTAGATAAAGAACTATTTTCAGAAGTTTACTATTCACTTATTGCATTTATGAAATGAATATAATCAATCAGTAAAAGTAATATAAAACCAGATATTATGATAATTATTCTATCATGTTTATCAATATCTAATTTTTTAGTTGAAAAAAATATTATAATAAATATTCCAAGTGAAAATTTAAAAATAGTATCCATTATAATAAAAAATTTACCTCTAAGTGGTATTATTTTCAATAATATAAGTGCAAATAATATTAATATTAATAATTTTAAAATATAAAAATATAGATGATAAACTTTCATATAATTTATTATAAGAAAATAATTATATAATATAATATTAAATAATTATGAATATTGCAACATATATAGTGGGTTCATTTTACATTGTAAGATCAATATTTAGATTTAGTGAAAATTTAACCAATTACATATTTTCTAAAAAAATATTAGAAATACCAATTTCAAAATATGAAAAAATTAATGAAACAATATATTCTTCTTTACACGGGGTTTTAGTTTCTGTTACAGCATCATTTTCTATTACAAATTCCTTATTTGATTATAATAATACAATTATTGAAAAAGATAATAAATTACAATATTTAACTGCGTCAATTTGTTTATCATATTTTATTATTGATATTTTAAAATGCTTATATTATAAAAAATATCTATTTATATTACATCATTTAGCATCAATATATCTTCTTGTATTTACATTTTATTCATTTTACCTAAAAGAAAATAAGGGATTTTATGCAATGTATTTAATATTTTTATTAGAGTCTAATACTTTATTATTAAATATTGGTTTTTTATTAAAAGAACTAAAATTTCATTATTCAATAACATGTTCTATATGGATAATTCATTTATTATGTTTTACATTATGTAGAATTATAACAATACCAAAAATATTATTTTATTATTATTATTATGAAAAAATAAATATGATAAGTTTAATGTTATCACCTGCTTTTTTTTTGATATTATCTGGTTCTGTATATTGGGCATATAGACAAACTATGGGAATTCATAAATATTTAAAAGAAAATTGTGTTATATAAAATGTGAGATAAAATTGTACATAATGTTAGTAAGGAAATAAGAGGTTTATAATGAATTTATGTGTATATAAAGAACTATATTCCTGAGTTTATAGAAAAGAACCGGAATGAAATGAAGGTTTATACTCCGGAGTTTACGAAGAAAAATATGTTTTATATAAATTAAAACTTTGTTTAGTATATAATAATAATTTTATATATAGTTAAATATAATAATGGGTAAAAAATTTTATATTATTAAACCAAAAAATGGATTATGCAATCAACTGATGTCTATATCTAGAGGAATAATATTAGGTATTATAAATAATAGAGATATTATATTTAATGGTTTTCAATTAGATTATAAAAATTTTGATAATTTATGTTTATTTGAAAAAATAATTGATATAGAAAATCTTAAAAAAATTTTATATGAAAAAAATATTGATATTAGTATTTATTCCAGTAAAAATATAGATGGGATAAAACTAAAAATGGATAATAGTGCAGATATTGATATTGCATATATATCTGATATATTACCAATACTTAATAATGAAATTAATAATGAACATGAATATTTAGATATAGGATGCCCAATATCAATACAAATTCCGGATGAATATCAACATATTCTATATTATATTGATAATAATATAAAATTTACCGATTACTTTATTAATTTAACATATGATATCAAAAATAATCTAGACTTAAGTGAATATGTATCTATTCATATAAGGTTAGAAGATGACTCAATAAATTTTATGAAAGAAAAAAATAATAAATTAACATTTGAAGAAGTAAATATAATATATCAAAATAAATATGTAGAAGAATTAGATAAATTAAAATTATTAAATAAAAAAATTTATGCATGTACATCATTATGTATAAATCAAAATAAAAATAATGATTTTTATAATATGATAAAAAAAAAATATAATATTATTGATAAAAATGATGTAATAAAAAATTATATTGAAAAAAATACTATAAATTTTTCAAACTATTTAACAATTGATAATAAATCAAATGAAAATAATTATAGAGAAATTTATGGTATAATTGATTTTTTGATTGCAAAAGAATCAATATTATTTATTGGATCAGACTGGTCAAGTTTTTCAATATATATTCATGCATCGCATTTATATAGTAATAAAGAATCAAAATTAATTGATATTTTTAAATATTTAATAACAATGAAATAAATATTTATTATAATTTTTTTCTTAAGAGTATATATATGGAATTTAATAAAATATATATTTTTATACTTGCAATATTAGGAATTATTTTATTGTATTCATATTATTATTTTTTTAAAAATGATAATAATTCAAAAAAATTATGGGGGAAAATAAATGGTAATTTATTAAAAATATATTACGTATCGATGTTATTATCAACACTTGGTTTTTTATTATTATTTTATTACATAGTGACATCAAATATTTTTACACAAAATAATATAAATTTAATTTTTGGATTATTAGTTGCAATAATAGTTATATCAATGTTTTGGATGCCATTGTCACTAAATTATCTCAAAAATAAAAATGAATCAATTAAATATTTAATCATACTTGTGTTATTTTTAGTTGCTTTATCAACATTATATTTATTATATATATTACAAAATATAAATGACAAATCTAATAAATTTAGTAAAAATTTGGCACTAATTGGGATGTCATACTTTTTTATTCATGCTTTATTCTTTGATACCATAACATGGAGTTATAATTTTTTTTAATGAACTAGAATTATTATAAAAATATAAATATAAAATTATTTTTATAATATATATTATAAAAATAATGACTACTAATTTAAAAGATTATATTGAAAAATTAGTTGATTTAGAAAATCAAGAAGAAAAATATAAAGAAAGAATGAATAATATAAAAAAAGAAAAAGAGAATATTAGTAATACAATAATAGATTATATGGAAAAAAATAGTATTACAGATAAAGATATAATATTTGGTAATAATAAAATAAAATATACTTCAACTAAAATACAAGATAATATAACAAAAAAATTAATATTTGAAAGATTAAAAATATTTTTAAAAAATGAAAATTTAGCAACAGATGCAACTAATTTTATATATGCAGATAGAAATAATACTATTAAAAATTCATTGAAAATTACAAAAAAAAATTAAATCTACTTAAAAACAATTTTATATTATATAATAATTATCATGAATAATGAAATAAATGTTCACCGCTATTTCACAATGGCAAAGACACATAATATCAATAATTGGTATAAAACAAATTGTAACATTTTAGATGAACTTTATTATGAATTAATAATGATATCTGAATCATATGGAATATATATTATTGATAATGATAAAAGTTATAATAATTTTATTGATATGATGTATAAAGAATCAAATAAAACAGTTATAAATAGAATAGAATTTCCAGAATATTTTTACACCTTTTAACACAATCTTATTAAGTTAATAATTCAATAAATTCAAAATGAATAATTTTCAAATGAAAAATATTTAGTTGTTAGTTTACGAATTTATTTATTATAAATATTAAAAAAAAAGTATATAAAGAGATTTTATTTATTATCATAAATAATGAGCAGTTGGGTTGATATTTTATTAAAAAACGATAAAGAATTTGAGGTAGAATTAAAAAAAGAAGAAGAAGATAATAATAATAATTCATTAATTGAAGAAGAAGATTATAATATAAAAGATGTTGAAGAAGAATTTGATTTAGAATATATGAATAAATTAATTGAAATTAAAATAGAATTTGAAAAATATATTAAGGATAAGTGTTTACCTTTTTTAAATAAAAAAGAATATATGGAAAATCCAAACGATATTAATATAACTGAAAATAATGATTCATATAATTTATACGATTATATTAAATATAATTCTATTAACTATATAGAATTAACTGAAAAAATTAATGAAGAAAATGAAGATTACACAAAAGAACTTGAACAAGAAAATGATAATGCAGAAATATCTGATATTGATAATGATTATGAAAATTAAAAAAAAATTATAATTTTGTTTTAGAGAAATATGAAAAAAATACACAAATTAGGGTGATATATTTGTGTTATTGCATCTGACACATGTTTGAATATCACCATTCTTAGAACATGGATGATTTCTGGTATTACAATAATTACATTTATATGAGTTTTTTGTCTTCAATTTCTTTCGACACTCACTGCATATATCATTATATACACCATCAACTGTTTCATTGCCTGTCACTGTATTATAGCATGCTATAATAAAACATATATTCACATTAAGTTGTGGACATGAACCATATTCTTTTATATGTTCTATTGCTTCTTTCATAAATGGAGGTGGCAATTGATTTATTGGAACACATTTTGTTCCTTCACTATTATTGTATGAAAATATACATTCTGCTTCTGCTTCTGCTTCTGCAAATTTGGTATTACTATTTTCCGCCATTTTATGTAGTAAACTGGAGTTATGCTTATTTTATGAATGTGAAGGAAAATTGATAATAACAATAATATAAAAATTTATATAGTTAATAAATTCAGATTTTTAATAGTATCAATTTTTTTCATATTGTCTAAAAATAAATAATAAACAATACAATACTCCGAAGTTTACAATAAATTTATCGGATAATTTATTCTTGATATAGAACTATTTTCCTTTGTAAAATACATACACTAATTTTCTTAATAAATGGGTTTTTCTCGCAATTAGTATGTTATTTGTAATCCATCAATTTCATATATATCTGCGTGAAATGAATCTATTGCATTATTTTCACAATATAAAAATTTAATATTTTGTAAATCTGCTAACTCTTGTGGTATTGAAAATAACTTATTATTATTGACATGTAATTCAATTAAACTTTTTAATCGATTTATTTGAGTTGGTAAATATATAAGTTTATTATAATTTAAATATAAATATTTTAAATTTTTTAATTCTCCAATTTCTGATGGTAATAATGTTAAATTATTGTCACTTGCATTTAAAATAGATAATTTAGTCAATTGACCATATTCTGATGGTAATGATTCTATTTCATTATTAATAAATGAAAATTCTTCAAGTTTGATTAATTGTCCTAATTCTGATGGTAATGCAACTATTTTATTATAATCTAAAATGATTTTTTTTAAATTTATAGCTTGTCCTAATTCCGACGGTATTGCAAATAATTCATTATTTGATAAGTGTAGTTCTTTTAAATGAATTAACTGACCTATTTCGGTTGGTATTGAATTTAATTGATTTACATTACAATTTAATATTTTTAAATTACTTAGTTCTCCTATTTCAGTTGGCAATGAAATTAAATTATTATTATTACATAATAATATTTCTAATTTAGATAATTGTCCAATTTCGGATGGAATATAATTTAATTTATTAAAACTTAAATTTAATTCTTTTAAATTAGATAATCTACCTATATCTGATGGTATACTATCAATATTTATATTATTACAATCCAACATTTCAACATCTTTTATTTCCTTACTTGGAGAACCATTTTTAATCCAATTTATAAAATCATAATAAGTCCATATTTTCATTTTATATTCTTATATTATATTTTTTTTATACAATTTTATCACATAAATCAACATGACTTAAAAACATTCTTCTACAACAATATTTATTAAATCCCATTTTATCTAAAATTTGTCCTTCTATTTTTTTATTTTCTAAATCTTTAATATCAATAAATCTTTTTTTCCTATTATTTTTTATATCTTCTTCTAAATATGCTTTTTGTAATTCATTTAAATATTCTTCCCATTTATGAGCAATTATTTTATTACAAGTAAAACATCTAATTGGTATAATCATTTTTTATATAATTAATATATATATATATAATTTTAAGTAATAAAAATAAATCAATTTTTTTATATTTTGGCGTTTATTTAAAATCTTTTTTATATAAATAATATACATAATGGATACAAAGGCAAATTTAGCTAATAGAAAAAAAATTAATGAATTAGCAATTCAACATAATAAATTAACCACTTTAGTTGGCTGTCTTCTAAATGAACTTACAACTGTTAAGAAAGAATTACATGATTTAAAAGGAGGTGATAATTCTTCTAAACATTCTCAACAAAATGTTTCTAATAATAATATAAGACAACAAGTAAATCCTAATAAATTTTCGAATCTTAATGATTTACGTGCAGAGGATATTTTAAAGCAATTGTCGATAAATAGTTTAGATAATTAATAAATTAAATATTTTCAATTACTAAAAATAGTTTTAACTGGATAATATTTAAGTAAAAGATTATTTATATATCTTTTTAATTTACTAAATTTTATCATAATGATATATATCTAAAAATATTTTTTTAGACATTTTTTTAGTTAATAATATATAAATATTTTTATATTTATATATGTATAAATGCTTTGTCAATATAAAGATATTTTAGGTATACCGGGAAAAGGACTACATCAATATAGGATATTTAATATTGCAATAGTTGATGTTTTATTAACCATTTTAGCTGCATTCTTGATATCCTATTTTTTATCTTTTAATTTTTGGATAACATTGATTATTTTATTTTTATTAGGTATACTTTTACATAGACTTTTTTGTGTTAAAACTACTATTGATAAAATACTTTTTTCATAAAAAAAATGATGGTTTATAATATATATATTTTATAACATATATATTTCAACATATATTTTTATACATACTTGATGCAATATATATATTTCCAACTATTTAGTATAATATGTTAGTATTAATTTTTAATTTGGTTAATTTGGTTAAGTGTATGTATTACTTTATATGCATTACACTATGTGTATCTGATAAGAGTGATAAAACACATATCAAATGTGATGAACAATCTACCCAACCATCTCTTCAACTTATTCAATTTTTATTGTTGGTCGATTTGATTCAAAACAATCATAAACGAGAAACCATACAAATATTAGAAAATTGGAAGACCTCAGGAATTCATCCTGATACAATTTTCTATGGTGGTTACACGCCATTGGCGTTTGTGATCAGTATTGGGAATATAATGCTTATCGATATACTGATAGATTATGGATCGGACATTTCAAAGCAATTATCAAATGGATTATATCCAATTGATTATGCAAAGTCAGATAAAGTAAAAAATCACCTTATTTCAAAAGGTGCCAAATATGAAAAGTTAAGAACTAGAATACAGAAAAGAATCCAATTTTTAGCGGAGATTCTTTGCTATACTCAGAAACGTATGTTATTGAAAATACAGAGTATAATGAAGAAATAGAATATATATACCAATTCTTATCTTTAATTTTTTAGTATTCATCATTTAATATTTTACTAATGGTTTTACTTGATATATTAATATTTATTTTATTTAGTTCCATTATTAAAATTTTCATGTATTGTTTTTGATCTTTTAAATCATATGCCATTTTTTTTATAATATTTATTTGTTCTTCATTGTATTTTTTTCGATTATTATTTTTATTTTCAGTGATTTCACTATTATATTCTAATTTTGGTCCATTAATTGTATCCTTATAACCAATAATTTTTAAATTTCCATTATGTACTTCATCATGATGTGTTTTACATAATATTACTAAATTAGATAATTTATCTTTATTTATATCATCTTTATCAAAAGTATTTTGTTCTTTAATATGATGTGTATCTAATGGATATATCATACCATTAGTACCACATATTGTACACTTATCCATATATAATTTATTATTATAATTTGATGTTTTATCAACTAAAATTTCATCTGATTTATTTAATATTCCATTTCTTATTTTTTTTGCATCTTCAATAAATAATTGATCATCTATTATATAATTTGCAATTTCAATACCATACAAATTACTTCCCGGGCCGTGCTCTAACTTTCTTCCATATATAATTGTTTCATTATCTTTATCATAAGTTATTGTTAAATGCATAAATTTAATATTATTTATATCTTTAATACATTCTAAATCATATAATTTATGAAAATGGGTTGCCATTATAAAATTAACATTATTTTTACAAAAACGTAATATACTTGCACTAACTATTGATAATGCTGATGTTTCTTCAGTACCTTTACATATTTCATCTCCTAAAACAATTGATCGATTATCCGAGTATTTTAATATTGAACGCAATTCATCCATTTCAACCGCAAATGAAGACATTCCTTTAAATATATTATCATCTCCATTAATTCGTGTAAATATTTTTTTATATGGATAATATGTAAAAGAAGCACTTGGAACATAAAATCCTATTTGTGCTAATACAATATTACATCCAACAGCTTTACTTAAACTACTTTTCCCTGCACCATTTACACCATATAAAAGTATTCCATTACATTTTTCATGAACTAATTCCAAATCATTTTTTACATAATTATTATTTTCATTTATTATTTCAATTATTGGATGTCTTATCTCAGTTGCGTTAAAATAACTTTGTCCATTGTTATTATCTTCAATTATTGGTCTATTATATTTATATTTTTTAGCACATATTACACTACATTTTATAACGTCTATTAATGCCACAAAATTAGTTATATTAATCAACATGCACATATAATTATCTTCAAAATGCAATAATGTTTTTAAATATGCTTCTTTCGTTAATATTTTAATTTTATCTTTTAATTCAATCAATTTATTACTCATTTCAGTAATTTTACTACTTATGATTTTTATATTAGCTCCATTAAATTTTTTTATTTCATAGTTCTTTTTTTGTTCAGTATTAAATTTACTAACTAATATATCAGATCTTTTTTTAGTCATATAATAAAAATATCCTTCTCTTTCATTGTTGTCTAATTTAACAAAATCACTGTTTTCTTCAACCATATTAGATAACATTTTACACTCTTCTTCAAATTTTTTATTAATATTATCTATTTCATATTGCACAGTATCAATTTCTGTATAGTTATTTTTATTAAAAAATGATCCACTAATGTTTAATAAACCATACTTTCCCATTTCCAACATATTAAACAAATTATTATATTCTTTCATAAAACATTCAAATAAATAAATCATATTTGTATCCAAGTTAAAAATAGATATATCAAAATTAATTTTAATAATATTTATTAGTTTCATTATATTATCATATGAATATGATAAATTTAAAAATTCATATGGATGCAACATTTGCAAAGACATCTTTCTATGCATCCTTTCTATATCAATAATTTCATTTAATATTCTTTCAATTTCATATATTTTATCTGATTTCATCATCATATTTATCAAATCATAACGTCTATTCAATTCAGAAATATCTATTATTGGATTCATAATTCTATACTTTAATAATCTTTTACCCATACTTGTTGATGTTTTAGCAATAATATCAAATAATGATTTATAGTTATTTTGATTAACATTCGATATATTTATAATATTTAATTGATATATAGCATTATTATATAAAATTAAATGATTATTATATTCCCATTGTTCAGGTTTTTGAATTTTTTCAATGATTCTTTCATTATGTTCGTATGAAAACTGAAGCAATATAATATAAGATACAAGTGCATATGTTTTTTTTTCCATATTAATATATTCAATTGCTGTATAAAATCCATGTTGTGGAAATATCTTTTTTAAAAATGAATTTTGATAATTTATATTAAAATATTTAGCATCAATATTTGTTTGATAATGAATGATTCTATCAATTCCATTTAATTTCATCCTTATATCATCTATTTTAAGACGACATAAGTTATTATAATTAACAATCATTTCTTTAGGATTATATGCTTCTACAAATCTATAGATTTCTTCTAAAAATGCGTTTTTTTCATAATATATCACATTATCTTCATATACCACGTTTTGACCTGTTGATAAATCAATTGATGATATACCAAATGAAAATACAATTTGTCCAGTTTTATAATAATGTTCTTCTGTTATGTATATAGATACAATATTATTAGGGTCTGATTTATTAATTTCATCAATATATGTTCCAGGACTATATATTTGGGTTATCTCTCTTTTAGGATTTGGTGGTTCAGATACTTGTTCAATTAATATAACAGTAAAATTATTATTTAATAAAATATTTATAAATCTTTTTACAGATTGAAGAGGGAAACCTGCCATTAAACAATTTGAACGGCTGTTTTCTAAAATTTGTTTATTTCTACGCGTAAGTTGAATATTTAATAATTCTGTAATTAGTTGTGGGTCTCCTATCTTTTCTTGGTCATTATTTACACCATAGAATTCAAAAAATGAACCCACTTGCATTAATACAATTGTTTTTTTACCATACTTTTTTTCAAAGTTAATTTGATATTCGAAATAGTCATCTATTAGCATTTTACGTGTGCTTATATATTTATTAGTAAATATTATTTTAAATTAAGTTTTTTATATAAAAAATGATTTATTTTTTCTTTATTTAATATAAAAATAAATTAACCTAACCTTAAACTTTTCGCTAAAGATCCAGTTTATGAAGAAAATGACAATCACAATTGAAACATATTTGAATTCTTTATCTAACGACATACTTAGTATTGATATTAGTGGTAAAGGCATTAATTTTTTACCAGATTTAACGAGATTTGTAAATCTAAAAATATTAGATTGTTCTCATAATAATTTAAATTGTTTGCCTACTTTACCGCAAAATTTAGAAGTATTATATTGTTCTCGTAATAAATTAACTTTTTTGCCAATATTACCGCAAAATCTAAAAATATTATATTGTTTTCATAATAATTTAAATTGTTTGCCTACTTTACCGCAAAATTTAGAAGTATTATATTGTTCTCATAATAAATTAACTTCTTTGTATACTTTGCCACAAAATTTAGAAGTATTGTATTGTTCTCATAATAAATTAACTTCTTTGCCTACTTTACCGCAAAATCTAATAGTATTACATTGTTATGATACTAAATTAACTTCTTTGCCTACTTTACCGCAAAATTTAGAAAAATTAGTTTGTTCTATTAATGAATTAACATATTTTCCTACTTTACCGGAAAATCTAGAAGAATTATATTTTTTTAATAATCCTATTTACGAAATAGTAAAGAATAATAGTTTGATTGAAATAAAACAAAACATACAAATATTAAATAATTTTCGTCATTTATATTATTGTTTACAATATAAAAAACAATTAAGAAAATGGTTATGGGAAAAGGTAAGGGAACCATCCATAAAGAAAATATTTCATCCAAATTATTTTGAAAATTTAGGTAATGAAGATGATTTGGATATATTTTTAACTAATTGGATATGTAAAACGGCAATACTAGAAACTTAATTTTAACATCATATAATTTTATAATAAAAACAGTAAGTTTTAAGGTACAATATATGTAGTAAACTGGAGCTTTAGTGTAAGTTTATGGCTATACTCCGGAGTTTACGAAGGAAAATATGTAGTAAACTGGAGCTTTAGTGTAAGTTTATGGCTATATTCCGGAGTTTACGAAGGAAAATATGTAGTAAACTGGAGCTTTAGTGTAAGTTTATGGCTATACTCCGGAGTTTACGAAGGAAAATATGTAGTAAACTGGAGCTTTAGTGTAAGTTTATGGCTATACTCCGGAGTTTACGAAGGAAAATACAGAAAAGAACATGAATGCAATGAAGATTCATCGCTATTTTTCTTTGTAAACTTTGGAAAATACAGATAATATAAAAAAAATGATTTTTATTATTTATTATTCATAATAATAAAATAACTTCAAACTAAAAAATGACAAATATGAAAGATATTGAATTTGGCGTTGGAATCGAATCAGAAAAAAATGAAAATAATTCTGGTATCCTTACCGGAAATAATAATAAAAATAATGAATATATTGGAAAACTATATGTATCAGGATGTTCAATATTTTGTCTAATTTTTTTATTTACTCCATTTATTGTGATGGATTCAATTGCATTAACTGATACTCAATGTGTAAATCAAAATATTCCATTAGATATTAATTTAAAATGGTGGATACAAGCAGATTTAGCAATATTATGTATAACATTATTTTTTGGAAGCATATATATTACACTATTTATATTTATTAAATCTATTTATGAAACATATATAAATACTATATTTTATACAGTATTTATATTAACAAATCTTTGGACATTTTCTATTACTATTGTTGGTGCAATTATTTTTTGGAAATATATTGATATATCACTTTGTGAAAAAATAACTTGGCAATATATTTATACATTGCTAATTTTGAAATTAATTTCCATGGGAATAACTTTTTTACAAGGTAAAAATAACGATGTAAAAAAATAAAAATGAATCGAAATTAATTTAAAAAATTATTTATTTATAAAATAATGTATTTTTCTTCTTAGACACCATTATTGTAACGTTCTGTTTTTTTTTCATTTTCTAATTTTCTCATACAAACTTCAAATCTATATATTTCTTTTGGTAATTTTATATAAACAAATACTCCATATATACCACCACATATAATTTTTTTGATTTTTCTGTTTGATTATAATCATAATGTTTTATACCACGATAAAATCCTAATATCCCCCAACTTAGAATCATACCGTGCCTTACTTTTAGCATTATTATGTTTATATAGTTATTAAATAAAAAATGATTAATTTTGTATCATATTTTATATAAACTAAATATATAAAATGAAAGAATATATTATTCATGGAACAACCGATAAAAACTTGATAAATATATTAAAATCTGAATATATAGAAGCTAATATTGATAAAAAAAAAGAAGGTATGCTAGTTAAATCACAAGCAGTAAATCAGATATTTACACAACTATTATATCGTAATTTACCAAATGAAAATATTCAAATTCCACATTGGTTTAATTGTTGTATAGTATTAGATAAAAAAATATTGAAAGATTACCCATTTTATGCTACGCATATTGGAGGATTTTATGATACATTTTCAGATGCTTTTGCAAAAGATGCAAAAGATATTTATGTAAAAAGCAATGGTAATTTGAAAAAAATACCAAATTTAAAAAAATTAAAAATACACATAGAAAAAAATCATGATAAAATGGCTACAATTGCATTTATACATTCACATGAAATATTATTTGATAAAAAAATATCATTAAAAAAATATTGTAAATGTATTTTATATAGAAATGATATAACAAATATAATACCTAAAAATATAATTGATATGGCACAAAATTTAAAAATACCAATTAAACATTATAGAAATTCAATTGAATTTGTTGGTTACGGATTGAATAATTTTATTGATTTAATTGAAAGTGAATAAACATATGTTTTCAAAAAAACTATGTAGTAAACTGGAGCTTTAGCGAAAGTTTAAGGATATACTCCGGAAATCTATGTTCGAAGGAAAATACAAATGAACCATTTAATTAAAAAATAAAAAAATGATTATTATTTATTAATAAATAATAGTTTTTATTTAATAATTTATAAATCAAAAATAAAAAATGATTACAGTAGATTTAACTAATATACCTCTATATTTTAGAGAATCTGAATTATATAAGCGTTCTATTTTACTGGGAAATGAACTTGAAATAGATCCTCAATTTGCTAAATTTGATGCTAAATTCACAAATTTAGAAGAATTGTCTCATTATTTAGATACAATACAATATTGGGGATTTAATAAAAAAAATTATCCAATTGAAATATATTCAATATTAGATACATGGAAATTTAAACAACAATTATTTTCTTTTGGTATTAAAACTAAATATAATAATCTTAATATTATTGATGAAATTGGATTTCTTAATAATAAAAGACCAAATATGTGCTATAAACCAAAAATAGTTATTAAAAAAGGATTATCGTATTTAGAAGGAAACAATTTAATTGAAGAAGCAGCTGAAAAAGGTTATTTTGGATTAGTTAAATATTCATTGTTAATAGGTTATATACTAACTGATTTAGTAGCACTAAAAGCAGCTGAAAAAGGTCATATTGATATTCTTAAATTCTGTTTTGATAATATTTCTCAAATGAAATATATTGAAAATAGAATGGAAAGAACTAGATATAATGATACTGTTTTTTCTAAAGTATTATTTAATCAATTACAACCAAAATGTTATTTCAATTCGATTTGTAGACATGCTGCTAAAAATGGACATTTAGAATGTTTAATATTAGCACATCAATTTGGATGTTTATTAGATACACGTATTTGTACTGATGCAGCATTAAGAGGACAATATGAATGTCTAAAATATGCACATGAAAACGGGTGTCCATTGACAATAGATGTTTGTTATTATGCTTCTCAAGGAAATTTAAAATGTTTAGAATATGCTTTTACACATGGATGTCCATGGGATAGTAAGTTATATGAACACGCAATTATATCAGGTGATTTAGAATCAATTAAATATGCATATCAAAATGGATGCCCATGGAATGATAGCATATGTGAAGATGCTGCTTTACTCAATTTTTTTGATATATTAAAATATGCAATCGACAATGGAGCACCAAAAAGTAGTAAAGTTTGTAATAAAGCAGCTTCAAACGGTAATTTTGAATGCCTTAAATATGCATATGAAAATGGTTGTGAATTTGACGAAGAAACATGTTATGAAGTAAATCGCAGTAAAAATCAAGAATGTATTATCTATGTTCATAAAAAAAAATGTTTATGTTCAATGGATAAAGAATGTCTGGTTTTTAGATCACCAAAATTAATGCAAAAAAATTGATTATATTAATATATTTATAACTAATACAGAAAAGAATAATAATTTTAGCAATTGATAATGTTGCCTTTAGAAATTGTAAAACATATTTTGTCATTTGACAAAAGATTTGTTATTAGAAAAAATGGTAAAATTGTATATATAAATAAATTATTACTTAATGATAAAAGATATAGTATATTGAGAAATATATCATTAATAAAACGCGAACCTTATACTAATATAAGTTATTTAATATTAAATATATGTTATCGTAAAGAATATTATATTATATATCATAATAATTGTTACGTAATAAATGTTATGTATTATGATGAAGATAGTGTTTTTCCAATTTCTCAATATGTTAGATTTTTTGAAAATAAGTTTATACAATATATAATATGAAAACAAATATATTTTATAAGAGAATTTATTCGTAGACAAAGGAAAATAGATCTTATCATAAAAAATATTTATAGTTCAGACATTAAATAATCAATACTTCGAATTACTTGTGTTTGTTGAATTTTTGTTTGAGGTGAAGTAACCGGTAAATTAGTACTTAAATCTATTGCTATTCCTCCACTACGAAAAGCATGAACTGCGTTACAGTATTTCATTGCATCTTCAGCACTCATACCATACATGATATGTAGCATTATAGATATTAATGTTCCAGTACGTCCATGACCTCCCCAACAATGAATATAAAGTATATCACCCTCTATAATAGATTGTACAAGTTTTTTTGCCAATGAAATAATATGAAAGTCTTCTGTAATTCCACAATCAATAATTGGACAATGTTCAAAAGAAAGTTTATCGGGTGTTACAATATTAGTAAATTCCGCTAATGTTTCAAAACTATCTTTATTTGAAACAATTCTTTTAACATCCTCAAAATAAGGACGTATTCCTTTATTATTGCGCCAATTATATTCTGTAATATTTGGATAATATTCTTTTTGAAGGCATACAAATTTTGTAATTCCACATTTTAGTATAGATGTAATAAGTTTAAATGTTTCTTCATCATTGGAAGTAGCTGGAAAAGCACCTGCCATTAAAATACCAGGTACTACCCAATTACTTTCTAATGTTGGACCATTTAATACATCATGTGTTAGTGATTCAATTGGTATTAAAGATTTAAATGTATTTTCCTTCACATACGTTCCGGAGTATAGCGATGATGTATTTTCCTTCACATACGTTTCCGAAAATAGCAATGAATCTACGCTAAAGCTTTGATTCTTTTCTGTATTTTCCTTCACATACGTTCCAGAGTATAGCGATGAATCTGTATAAGTTTTCTTATTGTAGCAATTATGGGTTGATAAAAAAATATTTGATTGTATTTCTTCTGTTTCAGTGTAATATGGTGCTGAATTTGAAGAACTTACACAGTCATTCCATTTCTTGTCTGTATTTTCTTTTAAAATTTCACAGTCATTCCATTTCTTGTCTGTATTTTTTTTTAAAAATAGAAAAGGACTTGTACAGTCATTCCAGTTCTTATCTGTATTTTCATTCACGTGCGTTTCCGAAAATAGTGATGATGTATTTTCATTCACGTGCGTTTCCGAAAATAGCGATGATGTATTTTCATTCACGTGCGTTTCCGAAAATAGCGATGATGTATTTTCATTCACATGCGTTTCCGAAAATAGTGATGATGTATTTTCATTCACGTGCGTTTCCGAAAATAGTGATGATGTATTTTCATTCACGTGCGTTTCCGAAAATAGCGATGATGTATTTTCATTCACGTGCGTTTCCGAAAATAGTGATGATGTATTTTCATTCACACACGTTTCCGAAAATAACGATGAATCTACACTAAAGCTTTGATTCTTTTCTGTATTTTCATTCACACACGTTTCCGAAAATAACGATGAATCTACACTAAAGCTTTGATTCTTTTCTGTATTTTCTGTAAAAGATGCCATTTTATTTATTATAATATAAAAAAATATATTTATATATGAATAAAAAATAAATCATTTTTTTAATGAAAAAAAAATTGATAGATAAATAAATTAAACTATCTAATATATTTTAAAATATTAATATATATTTTTATTTTTTTACCATATTTATTATACTTAATAATGTCGGAAAACAGTCAATATTTTATAGGTGTACATATTGATAATGAAGTAGTTCCCATAACTGGATTTATGAATATGGGAAAACTTATGGAATCATTAATAATATTTAGGAATATATTCCTTTATGTTAATAATGATTTACTAAATGAATGGCGTTCTATACCAATAGATGAAACTGATATAAATACGCAATTTATGAAAGAAGGTTATTACTCATACGGATCAGAGTTTAATGTACCATGCATAATTAGAGCACATCGTTTCCATTATACGGGAATAATCTTTCACGTAGAAAAAAAATGAGATAACAGTTTTGAAAAATTATAAAAAAAAAATTGATTTTTTTATTTCCTAATTTCTAATTTTTAATATATAATCATTATAAAAATGGAATCAAATTTAACATTAAAACAAAAAGAAGCGCTAAGATATATGAAAAGTGGAAAAAATGTATTTTTAACAGGTCCTGCTGGAACAGGTAAAACTTTTGTATTAAAAACTTTTATTGAATGGTATAAAGAAACTAAAGAAGATGAAGATTCTAAAATACATATAACATCAACAACTGGTTTATCATCATTATTAATAGATGGTATAACTATACATCGATATGCAGGAATTGGTATAGGTGATAAAGATATAAATACATATTATAAAAAAATTATAAAAATGAAATCATTAAAAAAAAGATGGTTAACAACTTCTGTGTTAATAATAGACGAAATATCAATGATGAATCCTGACTTATTTGATAAATTAGAAGCATTAGCACGCAAAATAAGATTAAATGATAAACCATTTGGAGGAATTCAAATAATTTTATCAGGAGATTTTTTACAAATTCCTCCCATAAATTCAACTGATTTTTGCTTCGAAGCATTTAGTTGGGAAATTATTGATGAAACAGTTTATTTTGATGAAATTTTAAGACAAAATAATGACATATTACAATCTGTTTTAAGTAGTATAAGATTAGGTATAGTAACAAATGATGTTAAAAAATTATTAGATAGTTGTTTAAATAAAGAATTAAAATGTGAAGATGGTATTGTTCCAACACTTTTATTTTCTAAAAAAAATATGGTATCTGAATACAATCAACACGAATTAGATATATTGATTAATCAAAATAAAGAAAATTATATGTATGAAGCAGTATATGAGTTTAATAAGGAAAAAAGTGATAACACTGAAAATGATTTTTATAAAACTATGATAAATAGCCAATTTCAAGTTGATGATAAAGTACATTTTTCTTTACATTCACAAGTAATGCTCACTATAAATATGCCTGAATGTAATTTAGCAAATGGTAGTAGAGGTATTATTATTGATTTTACTAAAGATGTTTTACATTATCCTGTTGTTTTATTTAGTAATAAACAAGTTTTAATTATAAAACCACATGATTATACAATAGAAGAAGAAAAAACAATAATAAAAAAAATACAACTTCCATTGATACTATCATGGGCAATTACAATTCATAAAGCACAAGGTATGACATTAGATTTTATAAAAACTGATATTGGAAATAGTATTTTTGAATATGGTCAAGCATATGTTGTTTTATCACGTATTAAAAATATAGAAGGTTTATCATTAATGAATATAGACTATTCTAAAATAAAAGCACATCCAAAAATTTTAAAATATTATGAAAAACTAAATAAAAATTTCATCAGGTAATTGTCCCAAAACTCTATATGTTGAATTATAAGTTACTGGATAAACTATTCTTCCACTAGAATTTAATATAAAAACACCATCTATTTTACTTTCCTCATTTAAAGATTTTAATATATCTAAACCATTGTTATTATCAAACCCCATTATTGCATGTCCATTATATTGTATCCATGCAATATTATTTTTATGTGGTATTGGATAAAAAATAATATTAACCATATAATAATCAAAATTTTCTTTTTTATTTGATACACAAAAAGGTTTAAAATTTAAATTTTCTTGAGCTGATTTAAAACGGATAGTCATTAATTTATTTAAATTTGTTTCATTATATAACATTGGATAAAATCCTTCACCATCATCAATATCACATTTATTAAAAATTAATTTTTTTTTAATAAATATATCTTTTAATTTAGTTTTATTAATCATTTATATATATTAAATATTTTAAATATTTTAATATAAAAATCAACATCTATAGATCTTAATGCATCATTAAAAATTTGTTGAATATTATTTATATTATTTTGGGTATTTTCTTTCGAGTATAGCTCTACAGAAAAGAACAGGAATGCAATGAAGGTTCATCGCTATTTTCTGGAGTATACGAAGGAAAATATACTAAAGCTACGATTCTTTTCTGTATTTTCTTTCGAGCATAGCTCTACAGAAAATAGCGATGAATCTACACTAAAGCTACGATTTCTTTCTGTATTTTCTTTCGAGCATAGCTCTACAGAAAATAGCGATGAATATACACTAAAGCTACGATTCCTTTCTGTATTTTCTTTCGAGCATAGCTCTACAGAAAATAGTTCTTTATCTACGGATAAATCCTCCGATAAATTCATTGTAAAATTATCATATTAGATTTCCAATTTTTCTTTTTTTTAATTTTTCTAATATTAATATTCTAGTCTTAATGTCTGAAAAATATTCATTTGTTAAAATATAATTTTTTACATTTTTACCATAAAAATCTTTAAATAATTCCAATAATAAATAATCATCTTTTCTTATAGAATATACTTCTTTATCTATTGATATCCAAGCATTTTCTTTATTATTATGATTTTTTAATAATGTGTTTTTTAATTGAATATTATTATAATCATATGTATGAAACATATCATCTACACATTTACATACAAATTTAGCCATAATATAATTATTATTTATATTTCTTTATTATAATTAAAAAAAATAATCTCAAACTTATAATAAATCTTTCAGTTTAATACATATTTTTCTTTGTATTTTCCCGAGTTTACGAAGGAAAATAGGCATAAACTTACACTAAAGCTCCAGTTTACTACATATTTTCCTTCGTAAACTCCTAAAAATTCACATAAATTTTAAAATTTAGGAAGGTATGTGTAGGAAACCTGGGTTTCCTCACTATTATTTATATTTCTTTATAATAATTAAAATAAATATACTAAAAATTAAAAAAAATAATATTATTAAATATTTTGTATAATCTTTATGCTTATATACATTTTCATATATTACTTTTTCTTCTTCTTTCATTATACTTTTAAAAAGAAAAAAATTTTACTAAACTACAATAATAAATCCAACAATTATTAATAAAACTACCCATGGTATAACTGTTCCAACACTTCCAATTATAATATCTTTTATAGATAACATTGGAATAGCTTGTCTATTAGTAAATGTTTTATCACTAGAATCCATATATTCTAGAATAGAAAATAATTGCGTAAATTTATATATATATTTATATTTTTTTATATAAAGATGAATAATAATGGAATAAATATTTTAGTTGAAGCAAAAAATGAATATACATCTCAATTGAAAAAAATACTTACACCAAGATTATATGAAGGATTTAAATCTATTTATGAAGATATTATTACAGCATCTAATAATGAATTATTAGAAAATAATATTCAAATATCTAGTATAACAAAATTATTTCAAAAAACATTAAAAGAAATACCACAATGGAATCAAGATATGATTAAAAATGAAAATAATAGAATTTCGAAATTATCTAATTGTGAAGATTTTCTTACTGATTTAATTGAAGCAGTTTTTATTACTAATACTAAGATATTAACTTCTGTTCAAATTAATGATAATAAACCTATAAATGTTAAAATTAATATTCCTCAATCAGAACATTTTATTCATAAATGTTATATGGAATCTGCAAAAGAAATTTATAAAAATCCTTACATTTTTGATCAATCTAAATCACTATCTCCTAAAGAAAAACATAATAACTTAAGAGATGCATTAGCATTAATAGATAATTCTATTTCAACAGCAATAAGTAATCTATTACCTATTAGAGATATATTAAAACAAGGTTTAACAAAATTAAACTTTAATATTAATAATATGGAAAATAAACAAAACTTCAATAAAGAAGATGAAAAAGAAAAACCCGAAAAAATAAGTATAGAAAAGGATAATGAAGAAGATGCTGTAGAAGATGCTGTAGAAGATGCTGTAGAAGATGCTGTAGAAGATGCTGTAGAAGATGCTGTAGAAGATACTGTAGAAGATGCTGTAGAAGATGCTGAAGAAGATACTGTAGAAGAAGAAGATACTGTAGATGAAGATGATGAAGATGATGAAGAAAACGATAGTGAAGAAACTAAAAAAGATGATGTTCAAGAAGGTGGTGATAAAAATACAAATATTGACGACATTCAAGAAAGCGCAGATGAAGATAAAAATATTGATGAAATATATGATGAAATCAATGATGAAAAATTATCCATATCACAAATTACTGATAAAAATGCATTCAATTTAATTAGTAAAGTAAAAGTAGATGAAGATATTAAACCACAACAAGTTGTAAATAATGAATTTAAAAATATTGATTTAACTAAACCAACATTGTCTCCTATGACTAAAATAAATCATATTGAAAAAATAGGTGGAGGAATAATACCAGAACAACAAATGAAAGTAAAGGAAATTACGGTAGAACCAAATATATCAATACATAATGTTGAAACATTGTATGACAAAAAGCCTATATTAAATCCTTTTGTAAAAAATATAAGACATACTAAATTTATTAAAAAAAACAGTGATAAAAATAATTCATTTTACAAAAAAAAATATGAACAAAATTCTGCAAATTTTCATTCAGTTTCTGAATCTATAAATTTATCAGAAGATTTATCTGTAGTAAATAAAAATTCTCAACTATTATCTGAAGTAAATACACAAAATTCTTTAAAAATTGTTAAAAATAAAATAATGCTTAAAGAAGCATCTTCAGATGAAGAGAGTGATAATGAAATAAATTTATAAGAATTAGTTCATTTTATTTAAAATAAATCTTTAATTTTAATAATATGAAACTTACTAATATTTTATTTGAACCATATGTTATCATTATAATAATATCAATAATCATTACATTAATTGCATATTTCGTTATACAATCTGATAATAAAAATAAAGAAGATGAAGATAAAATTAATCTTGGATCATCTTTATTATATACTTTTTTAGCATCTTTTTTAATTATGATGATAGGAAAAATTTGTTTTGGGTATATGAATAAAAATAATATGTTTCAAAAAGGAGGAGCACCTATAAATAATGGTACAGATATATCTGAAAAACTTACAATTGTAGGTGATGATGTTGATTATGGTCTATTTGAAGATTAATTAAATTTAATACATTTTTTTTTATGTTCATTCCAATCTTTTACTTGACATTCTTTGGAACAATAAAAAGTTTTTTTGCATTTACCACAATTAAATTTTGATGGTTTAGTACATAAATTACAGTAATTTATTATTTCCTTCGAATATAGCTTTTCAGGAAATACCGAAGAACTTACACATTCATTCAAGTTCTTATCTTTAGATTTACATACTTTCATATGTTCAGACAAATGTTTTGATTGACAAGTTTTTGAACAATAATATGATTGTCTACATGTATCGCATGATTTTTTTGCATGTACATTACATACAATGCATCTTTTTCTACTTAGTGTAATACTTTCATTTAGACGCATAGTATAATTGTCACATTGTATTTTATCAGCAAATCCACATATATAGATAGATAAACCTATTTTTTTACAATTGATTGTAAAAAAACAGTCTTCATTATCAGATAAAAAAATTACACTAAAAATTAGATCAATCAAAAGAGCCTCAATAGTAAGTTCAGGTTGCTTTTTAAGTTTACCTACATAATCTAATGGCATTGGATTATTTTGTAATAAAATTTTTGCAACAGTTCTAAAAAGAGGACTACTTTTCAATATTTCAACACCTTCAATAATATTTTCCATTATTACTAAATAAATATTTATTAGACATTCGTATGAATATTTAGTTCGTGTCATTCTTTGAATATTTTGAGAACATGGTCTATTAAACTTAAATGAATCCATAAACTCAATTAGAGTGTTGAATCCTTTATCGCTAAATGGTATTGTAAAATTACCAATTTGAAACCATATATTACCATACCATTTGTGTTGATATGGGTTTATGCATAATTTGATAAAATCATGAAAATTTTTTATTATATATTCATTTTTGTATAGTGATGAATCAGCACCAACAAAATTTATTTTTTCTTTATTTTCCATTTTTTATACATAGCCTAGCTTTGATTCTTTTCTATATTTCTTATTAAAAAAATTTAATTATCATTTTTTTTATTATTCAGTAAACTCTATAAAATATGGCGTAATATGAAATAAATTTTTAAAGTATATTTTTGCGTATTGATATCAAAAAAAAAATCATAAATTAATATAGATAATGAGTCTACAACTTAAAAAATTTAATATGAGTATGATAAGAGATGATTCTGTAGTTGTGATGATTGGAAAAAGAAATACTGGAAAATCTTTTTTAACTAAAGATTTATTATTTAATCACCAAGATTTACCAGCTGGAACTGTTATATCACCTACTGAAAATGCAAATCGTTTTTATTCAGATATCGTACCTCCTATTTTTATACATGATGAATATGAAGCAAAAATTACTCAAGAATTTATTAAAAGACAGAAGCAATTAAAGAAAAGAGTTATGCAAGGTGAAAAAGATATTGATAGCAGAGCATTTTTAATTATGGATGATTGTCTTTATGATAATGATTGGAAGAAAGATAAGGTTATACGAGAGATCTTTATGAACGGTCGGCACTTTAACGTATTTTTTCTGTTATTAATGCAGTACGCAATTGGGATTCCTCCGAATCTACGATCAAACATTGATTGGGTTTTCTTATTAAGAGAAAATAACTACCAAAATAGAAAAAAGCTATATGAGAATTATGCCGGAATGTTTCACACATTTGAAATGTTTTGCCAAACTATGGACGCTTGTACCGAAAATTTCGAATGTTTAGTTATACACAATGGCGCTAAGAGCAATAAAATAGAAGACCAAGTTTTTTGGTACAAGGCGGATAATCATGAAGATTTTAGAGTATGTTGTCCAGAAGCGTGGAAATTCAGTGAAGAAAATTACCATCCCGATGATAGTGACGAAGAACAGAGTCTTACTGATTTGTTTAGGAAAAAAAATAAAGTTAATTTGAAGATAAAGAAGATGTAGTTTAAATACGATTCATAAATCATAAAGGATACATATAAACATTACCCATGTTTTAGTAGATAAAAATAAAATAAATTTAGATCAATTAGAACAAGAATTTATGAAAAACATAAATAATTTAATCGATTCTTCAGCTTCTTTAATTAAATTAACTGAATTATTGAAACCTGAAATAAAAAATTGTTTTTTTAATATTTTCAAAATATAAAATAAATATTTATATATTTTATATGAAAAATAACAAAAAAAATAATATATATTTACCATTTTTAATTATTATTATATGTGTACTTATTTTACAATTATTTGTAACATATGTTTTAACTAATACTAAAGAATTTTCATATAGAGCTTTTATAAGAAATCAATCAATTGCAATATCAATATATTTAACAATTATATATAAAAATGGATTATTCATGTTAATACCTTTTGTTATAGAATTTATATTAGAATATTTAAAATTAAAAGGATTTCATATGGAAAAATATATGTCAACTAAATATCAATATAATGATTATTGGAGAGAAATAAATAAAAATAATCCTATATTTAGTAATTTCTCTGAAGGAAACTATGATAATATAATTGGATTTAATACAAGAGATCATTCACAGGAAAATATTAAAAAAATATTAGATTGGTCAGTATATACATATAATTATTCATTACAAAATAAACCTTCCTATTTGATAGATATAAATGGTAGAAAACATGATGGATTATATCTAAAAAAAATAACAGATGATAATAAATTTAAATTGATATGTGAAACTTGTAAAATAAAACATGGAATGAATATATTAGAAATTGGATTTGGAGAAGGTGATTTTATGTTATATTTAAGAACACATTATAATATAAATCCAGTTGGAGTATCAATATCATCGGAACAAGTAAATTTAGTAAAAAGTAGAGGTTTTACTGCATATTGTATGAATTCTTGGAATATGACAAAAGAAGTATTAGGAACATATGATTTAATTTTGCAATGTGGTAATTTAGAATATATTAAATGTTCTGAAGAATCAGAAGATGTTTACACTAAATTTTGTAATATAATATATCAACTATTAAATCCTCATGGTCAATATTTTATTACTTGTATTCATTTTAATGAAAATTTCACAATGAAAACATTATATGATAAAATAAATTGTTATATATTATGGAGTGGTAATGATGGCAGTTACCCTCATGGAAAGCATGGATTTTCAAGACATGCTAATAAAGTTGGATTAAAAACAATACATCAAGAAGATAGAACAAATGATTATTTTATAACAACTGTTATATTTATGTCATATTTACAATGTATGAAAAATAATAAATGTGTAAATTCTGTTACATCGCTAGGAATTTTAGATGCTCTTGTTAAAACCATTGCAGACCCATATTATATACATACATATTTATGTTATAGTCCTCAAAAAAACTTTTATTGGTTACCTTGGCAATGGGAATTTATACCACAATATATTGATAATAAATGGGTAACACCTGTTACTTTACAATATATTTTGTTTAAAAAGTAAAGAAATTTAGGTTTCTATCTTCCTTACATAATTTTATTAAAATATATTTAGTGAAATTTTTTTTGAAAGAATATATTATAAATGACAGATATTATACCAAAATGGAAAATAGAAATAATTAAAAAAATGTATAATGAAAAAAAAATTGGTAAAAAAATAAAATTTATTCATATACCAAAATGTGCAGGTAGTTATGCTGCACAATATATAGAACATTTCGGAATAATAAATAATGGTCATGTAATAGCAAACGAATTTGATAAACTTACAATAGGTATTATTAGAAATCCAGTTGAAAGATTTGAATCTTTTTTAAATTTTAGATTGAGTAAAGAACAACCTGGAAAAGATTGGCCAAAACGTTTAAATTATTTACATAATGATAAAACAAAATCATTAAATGAAATTATTCAAAAACTAACACCATTTGAAATGTTAACATTCAATCCATTTCGTTCATATATATATTGGACAAAAAATATTAATTTATTAGTAACAATTAAAGAATTTTTACCTGCATTATATTTATTAGGCTATCAAACAGATAAAATTTTTCCAAAAATGAATGTATCATCAAAAAATAGAGGAACATTATCAAAAGAAAGTATTATTAAAATTAAAAAAGTTTTCAAAGATGATATGAAAATATATAATTATTGGACGCGTAAATTTGTTTGAGAATTATAAAAGAAATATTTTTAATAATTAATATATAAAAATAATGATTAAATTATATTTTGATGATAATATTCCAATTCATATACAATATTTAATTAAATATTATTCTTTTGAAATGTCTTCATTAGAAGATTGTGATTATATTATAAGTTGTAAATTTTATGAAGGAAATAATAATACAATACAAAAAATTCAGGATAATTTAGAGCAGTGCGTATTTTAAATGCCAGGTTATTTTTTATAAACTTTAGGTTTTCTATGTTTAGTTGATAAATGAGTTGATTTAGTGTTTTTATAAATATCTTTTTTATAAGCATAAATAAAATAATTTTTATAATGTTTTTCTTTTATTTTGTTTATAGAATTATTCAAACTTTCTTTTAATTTTATTAAATTTTTTGGTTTATCTAGTTTTATATAATGTTTTAATTGATTAAACCATTGTTCTATACAGTTTAAACGTGGATGATATGGACATGTATATAATAAAAAATTACCACTGTCTTTTATTATTTTTTTAGTTGCTTCTTTTTTATGAATTTGACCATTATCTAATATAAATAATTTATTTTTAACTTTATTGCATATTTCTCTTAAAAATATATTAAAACGTTCAGCATTTACAGAACCTTCATCATATAATTTATTATTTATACATTCTTTATTTGTTATTGCACTAATATAAGAATATTTCTTAAAAACTGAATTATCATCTGTTTTTATTATACATCTATCTCCTAATACACTTCTACAATAATTATATTTTAAAGAAGTACTTAATGATGATTCATCTATACATATTATATCATCTAAATTAAATTTTTTAATTACATTAAAGAAAGCTTTTAATTCTTCTTTTTCATTTCTGTCTTTACCTCTATATGTTTTAGGAAAATGTTCAAAAGTTGCTCTTTTACGAGTAATATTATTATCTCTTATAATATTTGATAAATATTGCCTACATATTGATAAATCCGTAAATTTATTATGTAGTTTTTGATGTAATAAATTCATATGTATATCATTATTATTTCTTAATTCATCTTTTATAAAATCAATATGTATTTGTTTAATTTTATAAGAACCTTTTTCTCGTTCTTTTCTATCTAAATTTTTAATATTGTTAAATTTCAAAACCCATCTTTTTAAACTTCTATGAGAACATTCAAAAATATCACAAACTTTTTTAAAATTCTTAATTTTATTATAATATAAAACTGCTTTTAATTTTAAATCTGGAGAAAATTGTTTTACCATAATATTTAATTAATAATTAGAAAATAATTAAAAATCATTGAAAATATCATACTCATTATTTTTACAAATAAAAATATTTTGTATAATTTTATCATCTATAATTTTTTGTATTGCTTGTTTAATTTCATTAATCCAATCAAAAGTATCATAAAAACATCTTCTTGTAAAATACGGATAACTGAATAATTATTGTCATTAGCACATTTCATTTTAAATTTATCTCTATGTTGATTTTCTTCAGGAGAATTCCAATTAGAAACTTGTTCAAAATGTTGTCTTCCATCAAGTTCAATAATAATTTTATATTCTTCAATACAAAAATCAAATGGTAAATAATTTATATTTTTACACCATTCTACTTTATATTGTTGTATTAATTCTGGATAAATCAAAACTAATTTATCATACAAATTTTGTTCAGTTTTATTTACACAAAATGGACACCATGTTCCATTAGTTATATGTGATAATGATGATGAAAATTCATGCATATTTTCACAATTAAATTTAAACTTATTATTATTGCCTTTAATTAATTGTCTTGGTTTTAATTCATTTTTATTGCTCCAATATTTACTTTTATCAATACTTGCAAATGATCGTTCAAAACAAAATATACATAATTGATTATTACATAATATATGAGTTGGTATTACACAATAAATACAATGTGTTATATTATCTATATCTTGAATATTTATTGGATATCTTTCAAAATCATGATTACATATATCACAAAAAAATGTATATTTTAAAGTGTCTGATTTTTTAAAAATTTGTCTTGGGTTTAATTTATTTTTATTACTCCAATATTTTGATTTTGAATGTGATGCAAATGATTTTTCGAAGCAAAAATTACAATCATTATTATTACATAATTTTTGAGGAGGATAACAACAATATGAACACCAATTACCAGCATTAATATTATTTAACGAAATTTCATTATTATGATTACACATATTACAATCAAACCAATATTTATTATTACTAAATTTTAATACTTGTCTAGGATTAATTTCGTTTTTATTACTCCAAAATATAGATTTTTCATGAGATGCAAATGATTTTTCAAAACAAAATTTACAATCATTATCATTACATAATAATCTTGATGGAATACAACAATATGGACACCATCTAGATGTTTTTTGACTAGTAATATCATCTAATCCAATATTAAATTCATGATTACATATATTACAATTAAAATAATATTTTTTTCCAGAAGATTTAAAAACTTTAAATGGACTTTCAATATTTTTATTACTCCAATATATAGATTTTTCATGAGATGCAAATGATTTTTCAAAGCATAATTTACATTTTTCATTATCACATAATTTTTTAGGAGGATTAGAACAATATGAACAATTTCTTTTTTGAATATTTGATAATGAAGATTCATATTCATGACTACATATATTACAATTAAACCAATATTTTTTATCAGATGATTTCATTAAATTTCTTGGATTTTCAATATTTTTATCACTCCAATATTTAGATTTTTCATATGATGCAAAACTTTTTTCAAAACAAAATTTACAATCATTATTATTACATAGTAATTTTGATGGTATTACACAATAACTACAATGTTCTTTATCATTATATAACTTATTAATAGGTCTTAAAAATTCATGATTACATTTATTACAATAAAAATAAAATTTTTTATGGGAATTTATTTCTACATCTTTAGGTTTTAATTCATTTTTATCACTCCAATATTTACTTTTTTCATGACTAGCAAAAGATTTTTCAAAAGGTATTTCTTTACTCATTTTTATTATTAAAAATTTATATATGTTATATATGTTATATATTTTATATAATTATTTATTTTTAAATTTAAAAATAATCAATTTTTATTTTTTTATAATAAATAATTTATATAAAAAAATACTAGTAATATTTTATAAATAAAATGGAAGAAGAAATAATTAATTATAAAGAACTTTATGAAAAAACATTAATTGAATTAGATGAATTAAAAAAAAAACTTAAAACTTATACTGCACCTAAAAGAAGTAAAACTTTTTATGAAAATCATAAAGAGGAAATTATACAAAAAGTTAAAGAATATAAAGAAAAAACTGGATATAAAAGTCCAAGAACTCCTGAACAAACTAAAGAATATAATAAAAGGGCTTATGAAAAAAGAAAACTGAAAAAATTATTAGAAAATTAAATTTTAATTAATAATTATTTTTATTATTATTTTAATGCGTTTAAAAGTATTTAAAGAAATAATACATATATATAACTAAATATGAAAAAGAAGAAATCAAAAAATAAGTTTTTAGATAATAATTTATATGATAAAAATGAACAAATTTATAAAGTTATTAAAGTTCCATTAAAATCTGTTATTAAAAATAAAAATTATGATAAAATTCAACCTATTATTGAAAATACTGTTAAAGAAGTTAATCAATTAGTTATACTTGGATATCAGTTTCTTAAATTATATTTATTAGATAAATTTAATAACAATCAAGAATTTCCTAAAATTAATAAATCATTCATATTAGATATTTTAAAAACTATTGGATTTAATGATACTACTAGAGGTAAAAGTACTAATATTGATAAAATTAAAAATAAATCTTCTAAAGATGATTTGAAAATGTTTTATCATAATGTTTTTTATAAATTAGTTGATATTAAACCCAATATTACAAATAAATCTCATATTTTAGAACAAACTGCTAAAGAAATGATTACTTGTATTAATAATAATATTTCTATACATTTTATTAAACATTTATCCAAATATATTAATGAATTATTTAAAAATCCTATTTCTAAAGAAATTAAAGAAAATTATAAAGATAAAAAAATTAGAAAGGAAATGTATAAACAATTAAATTTAGAAATTAAGCAATTAAAGAATGATTTATTTAACGATAAAATTGAAGAATCTAATATTAAATATCATCAATGGATAAGAACTAATAGACCTTTATTATTTCCAATTAAAATAGAAGAATCAATATTCTATGATGTAAAAATTAATCCTGATAAATATTTTAAGTATTCTTTTTATATTAATCAAAAAATAGAAGAATTAGATAAAAGAAATTATCAAGTTATTCCTCAAAGAAATAATATTATTCCTAAACATATTACATTAAATACAAGTGCAATTGTTGATTTAATAGATGATAAGAAAAAAGAAATATTTTCTTTTGGTAAAAGTCAAATGTTATTAAATTGTAAAAAATATCAAAAACATGTTTGGAAATCTTTATTGAAATTAGAAAAGAAATCTATTTTTAAACTTAAATCTAAATATATATTTTATAATGAAATTAGAACAAATGGTTTTGATTGTATATTACTATTTATTAACAAAAAATATAAAGATAAAGAATTTGGAGATAGATTACCTAAAAGTGATAATGAAATAATATTTGATAAATTAGAAGAGTTTGGAAAATATAGATGTAAAAAATATTTAGAAGGAAATTATAAATTTATTGGAGTAGACCCAGGTAAAATTAGACCTTTTACAATGATTGATGAAAATGGTAAAATTTTCAAATATAGTGCAATGAGAAGAAGATTTGATACATATGCTAAAAGAAGTAATTTTGTTATACATACAGAAAAGGATAAAAATGGAATATTAAAAAAAGAGAAAACATTACCAGATTATAATTCAAGAACACTAAAAATAGATAAATATAAAGATTTTATAAAAAATAAGACTATTTTTAATAATGAAACAAAAGATTTTTATAATAAAATATTATTTAGGAAATTATCATTTAGAAGATTTGTAAATACAAAAAAATCAGAAGATAAATTATTAAATGAAATTGAAAATAAATATTTAAGTAAAGAAGAAAAAGAAAATGGTAAAAAGATAGTACTATTATATGGTGATTATAGTAGAGGAACAGCAATGAAAGGAACATATAGTACTCCAAATTTAGGATTAAAAAGATTATTATCAAAAAGATTTGAAATTTTTGATATAAACGAATATAAAACAAGTAAATTATATAATAAAGATTATAGAGAATTAACAAATTTAAAAATAAGGAAAGGAAAACATTTACACTCATTACACGAAGTACTAACTCAAAAAGAGGACACTGAAAAGCGTATATTCGTAAATCGAGATATAAATGCTTGTAAAAATATACTTTCAATTGGTTTATATTATCTAAAACATAGAGAAAGACCAAAAGAATTTATAAGAATAATTTCAAGTATAAATCCAATTGTTGTTTGATTAGAAACGGTAATCAAATAACACACAGTGGGAATGCAAATGTCCGTTGTAAAAACAAATGCATAATAAACCCATTATATAGAATTTTGTATGCTAACGTATTTATTAAATGTTTAGATTGGTTATAAAACTGGCATTTAAAATACGCATTGCTCTAAATTATTATATAAAAATACCAAAAAAAGTTATTGTTTTTTTAATATCTGATTTTGCAAATGATTTTAATATACCTTATAATGTTTTATTATTTCGAACAAGTATTTATAAATCAAAAAAAAAATTTAATGAATTTTTATTACCATATATTTGGGAAAATTTTCTAAATAAAGAATTTGTAGTAATTAAAAAATCAAATAATCCAATAGTTGGGTTTTGTGGAAGAGTTGATAAATATAGAGAAAAATTAATAAATATGATGTCACAAGATAAATATATAAAATGTAATTTTATACTAAAACAAAAATTTTGGGGCGGCGATCCACATAATGTTCAATTAATAAATGATTTTACAACAAATATTGAAAATTCACATTTTATAATTTGTAATAGAGGAAATGGTAATTATGCAATGCGTTTTTATCAAACATTATCACTCGGTAGAATACCTGTTTTAGTTGATTATGATCATATATTTCCGTTTGAAAGTGAAATTCCATGGAATGATATATGTATTATTGGAAAAAATGAACAAAATGTTATTAATAAAATTAAAATATGGTGGAAAGAAAAAGATATTTTACATATTCATATAAAATGTAGAACAATATTTGAAAATTATTTATGTAATAAAACTTATTTTCAAAAAATAATGGAAGGATTTTGTGATGATAAAAATAATGATAATATATTTTCTTTTCCATTAGATTTTGATCCAAATATATATGGAAAATACATTGATTTAGAAGGATTAAATTTTAGTCAGTTAATTAAACATTATATGACTAATGGAATTACTGAAAAAAGAATATATAAATTACCAAATGAATTTAATATAAATTTATATAGAACATTAAATAGCGATTTAGAAAATTTTAATTATGATCAATTGATTAAACATTTTATCAATTTTGGTATAAAAGAAAATAGACAATATAGTGAAAAAACCTGGATTTTTTGATGTATTTTCCTTCACATACGTTTCGTAAAATAACCTTAAACTGAAGCTTTAGCGTAAGTTTACTACATATTTTCCTTCACATACGTTTCGGAAAATAACCTTAAACTTACGCTAAAGCTTCAGTTTACTACATATTTTCCTTCACATACATTCCTGAAAATAACCTTAAACTAGAGCTTTAGCGTAAGTTTACTACATATTTTCCTTCACATACATTCTGAAAATAACCTTAAACTTACGCTAAAGCTTCAGTTTACTACATATTTTCCTTCACATACGTTTCGGAAAATAACCTTAAACTCTAGAGCTTTAGCATAAGTTTACTACATATTTTCCTTCACATATCTAAGTTAAAGCTACAATTTTTTTATATAATAATATAAAAAATGAATCCAGTTATTTTAAGACGATTTAATTTAGATTATATTTCAAATAATTCTTTAATTGTAATTATTGGTATGGTTAACAGTGGAAAATCATTTATTACAAAAGATTTATTGTATTATTTTAAAGATATACAGTATGGTACAGTTATATCGGAAGTTGGAAGGAAACAAAATTGTTATAACTATATACCACCTATTTTTATCCATGATAAATATGATACACACGCAATAAAAAATTTTATAAAACACCAAAAAAAAGTAATAAATAGTGAATATGATAGTAGTTCATTCATTATTTTAGAAAATATTTTTTATGATAATCAATTTAATAATGATAAATATTTTCAAAAAGTTATTAAATCATCTAAATTATTAAATTATCTATGTATTATTGAATCAAATAATTTAATATGCATTGATACAAAAACAATTGAAAATATTGATTATTTATTTATATTGAAAGAAAATTTTGATATAAATAGAATGAGAATTTATAAACAATTTTCACAATACCTTAAAATTCCATATACACTATTTTGTAAATTTATGGATGATTATACGGAAAATTATAATTTTTTGATATTAGATTTGAAATCTGAATCTGAAAATATAGAAAATAAATTATTTTGGTATAAAGCAGATAAACATAATAATTTTAAAATGTGTTCTGAAGAATCATGGGATTATAATGACAAAAATTATATTAAAGAACCACCTATAAAAAGTATTGATAGAAATATTTTTTGGTAAAATTCTTTTACAATGAACTTATCGGAAAATTTATCCGTAGATAAATATAAATACCAGAAAATAATATATATTATTTTATAAGTTAATTATTCTAAAAAAAAAATATTTTTATATAGATTATTTTTATATGATAAATTTATTAAAAAAAGCACAATTATTACAATTTATGATTTTAATGATATTTTATATTTTATCTAATAAAACTAAAAATAATGAAGATGAAAACAATGAAGAAGTATTATATAAAAATACGCAATATTATAACTTTTTAAAAACAATTGTTTCATATAATGAAGTTACAAGAAAATATATACAATTTATGAAAAAAAATAAACCAATAAAAATGGAAATAGATAATACTCAATTAGTAAATAACAATGATTATTTTTATATTTTTTATAATAAATATAATATATATGTATATTTTTTTAAAGAAAAAAATAGTGACTATCATAATATATATTTTAATGGTCTAAATAATAGAAATGATTTATTTGTTATGATAGATATTGCTCATAAAGTATTAACAAATAAGTTTAATTTTGAACAAATCGAAAATATTATAGAAAAACCCGGTAATTTATATTATATAAAGAAAAATGAAATCAATAAAATATCATCATTAGGAAATCATTATTCGTTAATTGAATCATTTGATTATATATTTTATAAATATAATATTCATAATAATATTTATAAAAAAAAAAATAATGATAAAATAAAATTAAAAATAAATGGATATAGTTTAGGAGGTGTTTTTTCACAAGTATTCGCATATACCATTTTAAATAAATATGATAATATTTATGATATTGAAGTATACAATGTAGAAACATGGTTTGGAGGTAATAAAGAATTATTTGATAAATTTACAAATAAAGTTAATATAAAAAATATTTATCATAAAAACAGTATATTATATTTTTATAATATATTATGTCAATCTTATTTTAAAAGTGATTATACAATTGAATGTGAAGATAATAATTTAGGAAACATTTTAGAAAACAGTATTGTATTATTTCCATTTGGTATAATAAAATATATTAATAATAATCATTTGCTATCTAAAATTTTAAAATAATATTAAAGTTTACGAATAAAAATATATTAAAATATATTTTATAATTTTAATAAAAATTTTTTCTTAAAAGAGTGTATATATGAAAGAAGATATAAAAGAATTAAAAAAATACAATTGGGGTCTTGGTATTGAACATGAAATGCATTTATTTCATTTTCCACTACCAAGTCAAAAAAATATAACAGATTTTACATTATTTGATTCAGAATCAGTTGTTAAAAAATTAATAGAAGAAAAAGATAATTCTAAAATATTGTTAAGTTATGACGACTATAATTTTTTAAAAAGTATACCATTTGAAACTAGTGGAAGAAGATGCAATAATAAATGGGTTATTGAAACTGTACCTATTAAAATGCCTGAATTTATTACAAATCAACCTTTTTGTTCTATTTCTAAAAATAGAAATATTCTAGCAATGACACGAGAAATTATAAGAGATAAAGAAAAATTCTATAAATTAATGATGTTAGATAAAAATACTCAAAAATTAGTCAAAAAATATGGTGAACTATCTGAATATCCTTTTGGAATGACTAGATATTTAAAATATTCACTTAATAATACAAATGGAAAATATAAATTCAAAAAAAATTTATTAGTACCTGAATATAATGGAAGTTATCATATAACTATGACATTACCGCATAAAGAAAATATTAGTAATTCAAAGTTTATTAAAATCCATCAAAATTTCTGTAATCAATTACAATGGTTAGAACCACTTTTATTAACTTCTTATTTTACAGGAGATGAATATTCACCAGGAACATTAAATAAAAGAGTTAGAGGAAGTTTTAGAGTGATGATTATTGGTTGGGGTAATTTTGCAGGTTCAGATGTTAGATTATTTAATAAAGGTATTGGAAGATATGCTAAAACACCAACTTATTGGCGGAAAGGTTTAAAATTTATTGATAGTAATAAATTAAAACCATGTTATAAACCATCTGTAATGGCAAAAAAAGAAAATGCTATTTCGAGTTTAAGTTCTGATTTTAGAACATTTGGTTCTACTGATCCTAATAGACCGATGCATAGAGAATCTGGTGTTGGTATGACTAAACCAAACGGTATAGAATTTAGAATATTTGATCATTTTAGTGATGAACATATTGAACATTTAGTAAATCTTATTGCTTTGATTGCAGAAAATAGTAGAGTAAAACAAACAAAAGATTATGTATACGAAAATAAAATTTGGATCAAAGAAATGCATAATATTATGAAAAATGGATATAAAGCAAGATTATCTCAAAATTATATAAAATTATTGAGAAATAAATTAGGATTAAAAATTAAAACTACATCAATAATTGCATTTGATGTTTTTAAAAATATATATGAAGAATTATGGAATAAAAATATTGATGGTAAATGGTCAAAAATATTTCATTGTATGAAAAAACCGAAGTATGATTATATTTTTCCTCAAATTAATAAAAAAGGATGGCAGTTTGCTTTTTGTGTAAAATTAAATAGAGAAAAAACATTATTGAAAAAATTTAATAATTTAAGTAAAATTTTAACAAAGCTGAAGAAAATTAATTATAAGGATTTTTCATCTATTATTTTAAAAACTTTTGGTAAAAATTGGAAAGATGATATTGAAGATATTGCATATTTGTATGAATCATTTAAATTTGCTACTTTAAATAAAAATATTGATGGAACATTAAATGAAATTATTATTAATAAAAAAATTCAAATTTTTAAAAATTTTAATAAAGAAATAATAAGTTATTTTAGTGGAGTCTTTATTGAAAATATAATTAATATATAAAATTTATTTTTTTATTTTTTTTCTAAAATAAATGTATAAAGGATGTCAAATAATCTTACAACAGTTGTGTTTTCTAATTCTAATATGTTAAATAATAAAAAAGTTAGTTCTCATGTTGTTAGAAATAATATAATACATAATTTAAAAAAAGCAGAAAAATTATTGAGTAAAGAAAGCTTTAAAAATTTACAAAAAGATTTAATATTAAATATGAGAAGTAATAACACTATATCAGTAAACATTAAAAATGACAAATATAAATTAGTTATGTATGGTGGAGATACTTCTTTAGATACTAGTCAAACTAATTCTGATAAAAGTACTAGTACAGATATGTCTTCAGATACTACTCAAACTAATCCTGATAAAAGTACTAGTCAAACTAATTCGGATGAAAATACTATTACAGGTATGTCTCCAGATACTACTCAAACTAATCCTGATAAAAGTACTAGTACAGGTATGTCTTCAGATACTACTCAAACTAATCCTGTTGAAGATACTGGTGTAAGTATGTCTTCTGATACTAATTCTGATGAAGATACTGGTGTAAGTATGCCTTCTGATACTAATCCTGATGGAAGTACTAGTACAGGTATGTCTTCAGATACTACTCAAACTAATCCTGTTGAAAGTAATAATACAGGTATGTCTCCAGATACTACTCAAACTAATCCTGTTGAAGATACTGGTGTAAGTATGTCTCCAGATACTACTCAAACTAATGATGTTGAATATACTGGTGTAAGTATGTCTTCTGATACTAATCAAAATAATCCTGTTGAAGATACTAGTGTAAATATGCCTTCTGATACTAATTCTGATGAAGATACTGGTGTAAATATGCCTTCTGATACTAATCCTGTTAAAGATTCTACTCAAACTAATTCTGTTAAAAATGCTAATCAAACTAATCTTGTTAAAGGTACAGATGTAAATACATCTTTACCTACTTCTCAAATAGTAGGTTCAAATCCTGGCACAAATCCTCCTAAAGACACTGGATTTTTTGGTAAAATAAAAAATTTATTTACAGGAGGTGATAAAAAAAATAGTATTGAAAATGATTCAGAAGACGACCAAACATTTATGGTAGATTCAGATGAAGATGACGATGAATCATTAATAGATAATGCTAAATTAAAAGACAAAAAGTTTTTAAATAAATTAAATTTAACAGAATTGAGAAATATTGCTAGAAATAACAATATCAACGTATCAAAAAATGGTCAATATTTAAATAAATCAATGATTGTTAAAAATATCCATAAAAACTTTAAATAATCATATAAAATTTTATTTTCGTATCATTTATAAATAATTATTTATTTATAAATAATATAATGACAGATTCAGACTCAGATTTAGACAAAAAATTTAATAAATATATATCTAAAGTTAAAAAATTAGAATCACTTATTAATGATGATAAACTGTTTTTATACGGTAATTATAAACAAGCTTTATTTGGTGATAATAATATAGAAAAACCATCAATATTTAATAGAGTTGAAATGGAAAAATGGAAAGCATGGGATGGAAATAAAGGTATAACAAAAGAACAAGCAAAAGAAAGATATATAAGAAAAGTTAAAGATTTATATAAAAGTGAGGAAACCTAGGTTTCCTACACATACCTTCCTATATATTCAGGAAAATAGTTCTTTATCTTGTAATTTTAGTATTTTAGCTGTATGTATAAACCATCTTAAAATAAGATTTTTAAATATTCATTTTAGAACAGTACATATTTTATAAAAAATAAATCTTATAGGAGGGGTGGTAGGGGAACCTGGGTTCCCTACTTTAGTATTTTAGCTGTATGTATAAACCATCTTAAAATAAGATTTTTAAATATTCATTTTATAAAAAAATAAATCTTATAGGAGGGGTGGTAGGGGAACCTGGGTTCCCTACTTTAGTATTTATATTTAATATCAGTCGTTGCATAACTATTATCTACAATCCATGGACTATCATCCTCAAACATAGAGTACATTCCTCCTAATGACATAATAGGTGCTGTAACATCTTGTTCATCTTCAAAAGTCTTTGGTATATATCTATATTCAATCTTTGGAGGAGGACACTGTAAATTACTTTTTACATAACCAACTGATATAAGTATAATTCCAACCATTGCTAATATTAAAACAATTGATTTCATATAATATTAAAATATAAAAAAAATATATAATTTATATATAAAAATGTCACATCAAGATTGGAATACTATAACAATTAAAAATCCCGAAAAAATAAATAAAAATCTACCCAAAAATATTGTTGAAAAAAAAGGTGATATGTCTTTACAAAGTCATCTTAATAAAATTGAAAATGATACAGATAATTTTTCAATAAAAAATATTCCATTAGAACTATCTAAAGAAATAATGTCAGCAAGAACAAGTAAAAAAATGACACAAAAAGATATTGCTATTAAATTAAATGTACAACAAAATATTTATACAGAATTAGAAAATGGAAAAGCAGTTTATAATATACAAACTAAACAATTAATAAATAAAATAGAAAAATTACTTTGTATTCATTTCCAAAATAGGAGTAAGTAAAATTAATTTTTCATAAATAAATTTATCCATATCATTCAATTTTATTGTATTATAAATTTGATGTGCATATATACTATTTTCATTAAATATATTTTCAAAAGAAAATTTATCTGCAATTTCTATAGTACAATTATGTAAATTATTTTCATATAATAATTCACATAAAAAAACATCTTCTGCAATTCTATTTTTTTTATTATTTTTTTTACACATATTTTCCATTACTCTTGTTTTTCTAAAACTTGTTCCACCATTACCTACTTTTATATCTTTATATTTACTAGCATTATGTGGCCATCTTGCACCTATATAATTATAATTGAAAAAATCATTATTAAATTTACCCATGCAAAATGAATCATATTGAAAAATAAGTACATTATCTTCTTTTATATTTTTCCAAAAAATTTCTTTTTTTAATAAATCAGAATAATCATTACTATTATTAAATTTATTTTTTAAAATTTCTATTTTACCACTGATTCCTATTTTATCAAAATCATTTTTATATTTACTTATATTTTCTTCTAAAGTAAATATTGTAATATTCCATGTTTCATCAATTGAATAACAAAATAAAATTAATAAATAAATAAATGATGAATCGTATCTATCATCAATAAATAAAAGTGTATTATTTTTAGCACAATGATATTCTATTTTAGTATAATTTATATTAAAAATTATATTTTCATATTTTTTTAATAAATATTTAAAATATAAATATGGATTATACTGTCCACATAAAATCCAATGATAATTAATATATTTTTCATCATGAATATATAATTTATCAATTAATTTATTATTTTCAATATAATATTTTATATCAAAATTAATGAAATCATTTGAAACATTATATACATTTTTAAAAATAAAATTATTTATATTACCAATTTTAATATAATCTTTTTTAATATTTTTTATATCTATGTCTAAATATTTGTTATCATCATTTATTAGTTTTATAGAAAAATTTTCAAATTTATTTATATTTTTATTTTCTATTTTTAAAAATATTATATTATTAATAATAGAAAATATATATATATGTTTATTGTCTGTTGGTTTTATGTTTATATATAAATTATTTGTTGCAATAAAAAAAGTATTATAATAATAATTTATTTTATAATAAAGCATTTAAATTATATTATTTTTTTTATATATATTTAAAACATATATGTATAATTTATCAGTTTTAACAATGTTTAAAAATGAGTCAATGATTATAAAAAATTGGATAGAACATTATTTAACAGAAGGTATTGATCATTTTTATTTAATTGATAATGGTTCAACTGATGATTATTGGGACAAAATAAAAAAATATGAAAAATATATTACACTTGTTAAAGATCCAACTAGATTAGAAAAAGGCACACAAACTTATTTATATAATAAAATATATCTAAATAAAGTAAAAAAAGAAACAAAATGGTTGATAATATGTGATGTTGACGAATATATTTATTCTAGAAATGGTTATTTAAAAATAATTAATGTATTAAATAAATTACCTGAAAATATTGAAAAAATATGGTTACCTTGGAAAATATTTGGTTCTAATGGAAATATAAAACAGCCTGATAATATTATTAAATCTTTTACAAAAAGAAAAATTGATTATAGTAATAATAAAGGATTCGGAAAAACAATTTGTAAAACACAAAATTTAAATAACTTTGGTTGTTGTGGACACATTGTATCACTAAGTAAAAATAATATTTGTTATACTTCAAATGGTGAAAATTGGGATAATTTTAATTTTACAAATGAAAATTGTAATAAATTAAATTTACATTTAAATCATTATATGGTTATGTCTGAAGAATATTATTTAAAAATAAAATGTACAAGAGGTGGTGGAGAAAGCGGTCTTTCAGGTAAATATACAATTGGTTTTTTTAGAAATCATGATAAAAATTATAATGATATTATTGATACAGAATTATTTGATAAAGGAAGAAGTCTAAATGAAAAAAATATTAAACTTGAACCACATTTTCAATCTAATGATAAAAATATGTTTTATAAATATTTAGATAAAGCAACATATTATTTAGAATATGGTTCTGGCAGTTCAACATATCAAGCATCTCTTAAAAATAATTTAAAAAAAATTATTTCTATTGAAAGTGATATAGAATGGTTTAATAAATTAAAAACTACAGTTAAAAATAAAGAAAAAATTAAATTTATATATTGTGATATGAAAACTTTACCTAATAATTGGGGTTATCCCGGTATAGACAGTAACTTAAGTGATTGGATTAATTATAGTAATACAATAAATACATTGGATAAAAATTTATTATCAAAAATAGATTTAATATTAATTGATGGAAGATTTAGAGTTGCATGTTGTTTAAAATGTTATAATTGTATTAATGATAATTGTTTAATTGTTTTTAATGATTTTTTTAATAGAAAATATTATCATATTGTTTTAGATTATTTTGATATTATTGATAAAACAAATAATAATATAATGGTTGTTTTGAAAAAAAAAATAGGAAAACAAATACCAAAAGAATTAATTGAAAAATATGAAAAGATACAACAGTAAGACTACATAAATTAGAAACTAAAAGATTATTCTAGAATTTCTCATTAAAAAGTATACTAAGTGAATTTATGCAATCATTAAATATATCAATTAATTCATCCTTATTTTCATGAGATAATTTTTTTATATATTCTATTTGATATTTATTTAATTTTCTACAATTTCTAATATCATCTTTTATTATTTCATAATAATCTATATCAAATATTTTGGATGGATATTTATCAAGGTGATAATACGCAGGTATAATAATATCGCTATTTGATAAACCAGATTCAGTTGGAGGTATATAATCGTTTGGTATATCATAAATAATTTCATCTAATTTAAGTTCTTTTGATAATCTTTTGCAAATATTTGTTTTTATTACATAATTTTCATAATCTGATAAAGTTGAAATAGAAGAATTTTCTGATGAATCTAAAACATTATTTACATTATTATCATTTGATAAATTATTATCATTTGATAAATTATTATCATTTGATACATTATTATCATTTGATACATTATTATCATTTGATACATTATTATCATTTGATACATTATTATCATTTGATAAATTATTATCATTTGATACATTATTATCATTTGATACATTATTATCATTTGATACATTATTATCATTTGATACAGTATTTATTGGTTTATTTTTATTTGAGAATAAGGTTGAAAATATTCTACAATTAAGATTCTTTTCTGTAACTTTATTTTTTTCGTATCTAATTGTTTTTAATTTAGGTTTATTAGGTTGAGATATTGTTGAATTCATATAATATATTTTATTGCAAAAATTTTAAATATATTTAATAATAAATTCATAAGTTTATTATTTTAACAATATATACAAATAATATGAAAATACAAACTTACTGATAATTTTATATCAAAAAGATTACTTAATTACAATATTATTTGTTATACCATTATAAAAAATAATTTTGCTTAACGTATATTTTTCTTCTTTATTATAATTAGATTGAATCTTAGTTAACATGCTATAAGCTTGTTGCATCAATATATCCAAACCTGATGTAGTTATACCTGAATTATATTTATTTTTTATAGAATTTAAATTTACTGTTGAACAGTTTGCAAGTATTCTACCATTAACGGGATCTTTTTTTGTATTTTTCCAATTACATATTTTTTTTATCATTACAGAACATAATTTGCCTTCTTTATTTTTAAATACTCGATATACATGTATATCTTTAATACTATCTTCAGCAAAAATAATTCTTAAATACCATCCTAATTTAATTTTTTTTGTTATTTTTTGTAGTTTGTTTAGCGCTGAATTATTATTTTTTAAATTATTTTTTAAATTATTTTTTAAATTATTATTGTTTTTATTATAAGTTTCATATATCAATATTAAAAGTATTGTTTGATTATCTACTATAATATTATTATTCTCGTCAAATAAATACGGTTCCTCTGTATTTCCACATATCTCATTTGCGTTATATGTCATTTATACTATTATATAATATAAAATATAAATTTACTCTAAATTTATATTTTATATATTGTTATGACATATTTTCCTTCGTATACTCCTGACTATAGTTCTTTATGTGGTTACCACTAAATACTGAAGATTTGGCTTAAGCTTATTAAAGAAAACATAATAAAAAATGATTTATATATTTTATAGTTTTATATTTAATATAAAATTATAAAATATATATTTTTATATAAAAATGATAGGATTTCACGTTCCATTAATTAAAAAATCTTTCAAAAAAAGTATTGAAATACCTCATAAAAGAGCTAATATAACTGCTTTTCAAATATTTATACGCAATCCGCGACAACTTAAATTAGTTGAATATAATGAAGAAGAAGCTTTAGAATGTAAACAATATATTGAAACAAATAATTTATTTTTAGTATCACATGCAACATATTTATTAAATTCAGCAACGCGTGAAAAATGGTGTGATAAAATAGAATCTGCAATGAATGATTTAATTTATGCAGAAAAAGTTGGTGCAATTGGTTCTATTTTTCATGTTGGTAAACATCTTAAACAATCTATCGAAGAAGGTATTGAAATAATGTATGATTTTATATCTACTGTTATTACTCAATTACAAAATATAAATTCTAAATCAATATATATATTAGAAACATGTGCATCACAAGGTTCTGAATTATTGAGTAATTTAGAAGATTTTGGTAAATTTTATCATAGATTTAATGATAAGCAAAAAGATAATTTAAAAATATGTATTGATACATGTCATGTTTTTGCAGCAGGATATTCACTAAAAAGTGAAATAGATGCAAATATATTTATTGATATAGTTCAAGAAAATATTGGATGGAATAATGTTGCAGTTATACATCTAAATGATAGTAAAAAAGATGTTGGATGTTGTGTAGATAGACACGAAAATTTGTGTATGGGGTGTATTGGACAAGATGATGAAAATGGTTTAAAAACTATTGTTAGTCATTGTTATGATTTAAAAATACCTTTAATATTAGAAACACCACATGATGATAATAATATGTATGAAATTTATGAAAGAGATTTAATTAAGGTTAGAAAATGGATCAATTCTTAAATAAACTTTGTCTAAATGGTTCATTATTCATATTTTCTCCAAACATAGACATACCACTTGGTTTTTTAATATTTTTTCTCGATCTTTTATTTATGATTTTACCATTTTCATTCGTGTCTATTTCTAAAAAAAATTCAGGTATTAATATTTTGTATTTTTCTTCATCATTTTTAAAATATTCAGAAGGAGTATATTGTCGTCTATTTCTTCTAATATTTTGATATGATTTAGTTTTTATAATTCTTTTATTAATTAATGTTTCACCATATAAATTTATTATACCATTAATAAATGTATTAAAAGTTCTCCAATTATTATGATTATCAAATATATTTTCATTATATTCAATTAAAGATAAATCATCAATTAAATGATACATATCTGCAGCTCTTAAATGAGGTTCTTTTATAATATCAAATGGACTATTTCTTCCAATATTAATTTCAGTTGGTGAAGTAACTATTAAATATATTCCATTTTTTAAAGATAATCTAACACTACTAAAACCATAATCAATAAAAGTTATTTTAGGTAATGCATCTTCATTTTCATAATCATAATATACAAAAACATTACCAATATTAAGATCACCATGTATAAAACCACATACATTTTGTAATTCATTTAATTTTAATGCAATTTCTTTTAATACTGTTAATAATATTGTATTTTTATCACTAACTAGTAAATCTTTACTATATAATGATATAATAAAATTTCCTAAATCCATACCAAGCGCAATATTCATTGTTTGATATAATTTATTATTGGTAGAATATTTTAATGATGAATTTGTAATACTTTCAATATTGTGCATAAAACTATTATAATATAATATACAATTTATGAAAGTTTCTATTAATGCATCTGGAGATATTATATGAGGTTTAATAAATTGTGTATTTAGTAAATATAATTCAAAATCTTCACCTGTTTTAGGATGAGTTTTTGTAATTATTTTTTTTATATTCATTTTATTTTTATTATTTTTATTATTTATTTTATTCTTAATAGAATTTAAACGTATATTTATTTCATCTAATACATCTACAATATCTCCAGTATATATTTTATTAAGTATTAAACAATATTTTATTACTAAAGAATATAATATATGATCATTAAAAATTGGCATATGTGATAATAAATATATTTTAAAATTTTCATCTAATCCATAATTTTCATTATTTATTGATATATTTGGTATTTTTGTTATTTTTAGTGGAGATTCATATGAAACATTGTGGTTTTTTGTTCTTTTTCTAGATGATCCTGGTGTTCCAGCTGGTGTTCCGCTAGGTGATTTATTCATATTATATTATTAACATATAATTTAAAATTAAATTTTTTTAAATTTATAAAATTAAAAAGCTAATCTTTTATAAATTTTGATAAAATAAATTTATTAAAGCATCTATGAATAGATAAAGAACTATATTCCGTATTTTACGAAGGAAATACATACTTTAACAAATTTATACACCAATTTTACACCATTTGATATTTAAAACATCCATTATAAAAATAATAGACACTGATTCGGTATAAAAATTTGGTTATAATCCGTTATTAACTGAATATGAAGTTTTAAGGTAAATATAGAATTATTTCGCATTTTAGCTTAATCTATTGTCATAGTACTAATTCAATACCACATAAAGAATAATTTATCATAGACTTCAAACTACTCATCATTAATTATTATATGTGTATTTTCCTTCGTAAACTCAGGAGTTTAGTTCTTTATCTATGTAGTAAACTGAACCTTCATTTCATTACGGTTCTTTTCTGTAAGTTTACAACATATTTTCATTTGTAAACTCCGGAGTATAGTGCTTTATAAAATAAAACTTAAAATTAGATTGTTTTTTAAATTAAATATAACCTAAATATATATGAGTAGACAATCTTTTTATTTAAAAACATTTATTCTTATGTCAAATCATCAAGCATACCAAAAAAATAAAAATAAAAAATTATACTTCAAAAAAAAAATTGGTGAAGGTTCATATGGTTTAGTATTTGCAATTGATAGTGATGGAGAAAAGTATGATCATGTAATAAAAGTATTTAAAAATTCATTGGAAAATAATACAATATTACAAGAAACTAATTATTTAATACCACTTAAAAATGAAAATAGAGAATTAATATTTTTTCTTAGATATAAAAATCAAAAAAAAGAACATAATTATATAGTTTCTTTATATGCAATTGGTTTAACAAGAGAAAAAATAGTATACAATAATATTACACTTGAACCCAATAGTTATTTTGTAATATTACCAGAATGTTCTAAATTTTATGATATGTATAATATATATAATAAACCATTATTAGAACAAAAGAATGGAATTAATTTTACATTAAATGTAATGAAAAGATTATTGGATATATCTAATTTTCTTGAAACAAGATATAATTGTTATAATTTAGATTTCAAATTAAATAATTTTATGTTTTTAAAAAATTCATCTGATTTAAATGATTTAATTATGATAGATTTTAGTATTATGAATAATAAAACAAAAACATATATATATAATTTAAATAAAAAATATTATATATGGCCAAAATCAGATAATTTTATAATAGAACATTTGCCTTCATATTCTATATCAATAAATGGTTTAGAACTATTATTTGGATGCAATAAAATAAGAGATTTTAATACAGAAGATAAAATATATTATTATTTAGATATAATTTATAAAAAAAATAAAAATTTATATAGTATATTTTTTAATGGATTATCAATGAAAGTTAATACTGAAAATTTTATAAGATTGATTAACCTTTTATAAGTAAGGAAACCTAGGTTTCCTACACATACAGAAAAGAACAAGAATGCAATGAAGGTTCATCGCTATTTTCCGGAGTTTACGAAGGAAAATACCTTCCTAATTGTTATTGATTATTTGATAAATAAGAATTTTCATCTATTTCATTTTTTCTATTATAAAGTGGTTGATTATATATTGGTGCACTTATTTGTGGCGCGTTATATATTGGTACAATTACTGGTGATTCATTAAATGTTTGTGTATTTGATGTATTAGCTAATGGAAATGTATATCTTGAAATTTCTTCTAAATTCATTTGATCATGTACTGAAGGTGTTCCAACTCTATATCTTATAGGAATACCTCTAATTAATGAAATATGATCAATATTAAATTGTTGTTCAGGAACAAGTGAATTAATTTCTTGTTTCATATTTAATTTTGCCGATGATTTATAATAAATTAATTCAATTGCTGGTTTTAGATTAGACTTTTTTTTATTATATATTGGTAATATACCATTTTCATATAAATATGGAAGAATAATATTTTCTAAATAATTTTGTTCATCCATAAAATTTAATGAAATTTTATAAAATGACTTATCATTTTCTATTTTATATCCAGTATATTTACAATTAAATTTTGAAAATTTTAAGCCTATTGCAATTAATAATGGTTTAATTGAATTTTCCATATATTCTATTGCTGTATCATTATTAAAATATCCTAAATATATCATATTTGTAAAAAATTTAGTATTCCAATGAGCTTGCTTAAGAAAATATTTTTTTCTAAGTTTTTTTTGTATTTTTCTCAATATATTTATTTGTTCTTCATCGTGAAATATATTTCCGATAAAAAAATGAAATTTATCATTATTATTCATATGCATAATTATATTAATATCATATATTATTTAATCAAAATTAATAAATGAATTAATTTTTTTAATATATAAATTTTTTTTTTTTTCAATAGTATATAATAAAAATTTTTCTCCATTATTATATTTTTCAATACTATTAACACTAAAATCAAATGGTTTTAATATTTGTCGTAATAGAGTAATTAATTTTTTTTCATTTAGATTTTCTAAATATTTACTATATTTACATTTAAGGTAATATTTTTTTAAATGTTCAATATATTGTTCAATTATTAATACAGATTTTTTATTAACCAAATTTTTAACAGTGAATTCATAATATATTGAATCATTTAATTCTTTATTGAATAATGTATATATTATTTCTTTTACTAAATCAAATGAAGGACATTCTTTTGAAAATAATTGATTTACTTTATTATCATTTATAGAATATTTTTCAAACGAATCGATATTAGTTAAACTACTTATATCTTTAAATTTTTGATTTTTTTCCATATTAACCTAAAATTACTATATATATTTTTTTCAATATATTATAATTAATTTATATTGTATTTTTCTTCATAAACTCTAGAAAATAGTTATTTATTTACACATAAATTTTCCGATAAATTCATTGTAAACTTCCTACTTTTCAGGAAAATAAAAGAAAAAAAATTAAGAAGTTATGTGTGAAAATCTGTTAAATATTTTGTCGTGGAATAGCCATTGTCCTTGCCATTGGTACATAATTAGAACTATTTATATTATTTTTACCTTTTCTAGTATTTTCAAACGACATTTCTTGCATATTAAAACCTTCTCCTTGTGTTTTTAAAAAACTTTGTTTATCTTCATTTCTTGTTTTTTCTAATTGATCTCTCTTTGTATTTGTTGGATTTCTATCAACATATTTATTTCCTCCAGTTTGTTTATATTCATTATCTTGACCAAATATTAAAGCATTGTTTTGTAGTTGATTATTATTAAGTGTTTCAAAATTATTTGTATAATAATTATTTTGAAAATTTGTTTGAACTGGTTTTTTACTATCTATATTAAAATTTCTTGTACACATTGAGCTTCTTTCAATATCCATCATATTATTATCCATAATATAATGTTCATGATTGTAAGATATTGGAACAGACGGATTAGATATAATAGGTCTAAAAAAATCTGCATTTCTATTATTATCATTTCTTAAATTATTATTACATCTAGTTTGTTTAGTGTGTATTGGTGATGGTGATAGCATAATTATACCTATATAATATATATTATTTTCTATATATAATCTAAATAGTAAAAATATTAAAAAAAAATTGTTTATATAATTAAAATATGTCTAAAGATAAATATAATTATTCATTAAATGGAATCGAACATGAGATTACATTAAATCATACTTTAAAAATTGATCAAAAACCTATTAATGAAAAAATATTAGTATCCAATAAATATATGTTAAAATATATAAATGATTTATTTGATTATCATTCAATTGAATATTGTTTAGTTGGTAATGCATTATTAGGTGTTTATATATTTAATGGTATTAATATATTCAACCAAACATTAGAAATATGCACGTCTGATAGTAATTTTTTTAAAATAAAAAAATTAGAAGAAGAAATTAAAAAAGATGATTTTATAATACAATTTAATGAAAAATATATAAAAATATCTACAGTTTTTTTTGAAAAAAATAAATCAATAATTTATATATATCCGTTAGAAAAAGAACATATTAACGATGGATTAACATATAACACATATGATAATAATATTATTGTTCATACATTTTATGATATATTTCCAATAAAAAAAAATAAATTTGAAGAATTTGAAATATCAATACCAAATAAAATAGATAAAGTATTAGAATCATATAATTTTGACTTAAATTATATAACTTTTACTAAAAAGAAAGAACTCCATAAAAAAATTATTGAAGAAGTTGAGACAAAAAATAATATTAATACATTAATTAAAGATAATATTAATAATTTTATTTCTATTATTAAACCTTTTTTTTTTAATGTTGATTAAGTAATACAACTTAGATTTTATACATATTATAATGAATTTATCGGAGGATTTATCCTTAGATAAAAAAACTATATTCAGGAGTTTACGAAGGAAAATACAAAATAAAATATTATTTATTATTATTTATTATTATTTATTATTATTTTCTATATCAAACATATTACATAATTTTTCTGGTAAATCATTATATTTTAACAATATCTTTGATCTAAATTGTATTAAATTAAATATATTTTTATCAAATATAGTTGTTCTATATAATAATATAAAATTATCTGTTCTGAAATTTTTTGATTTAATAATAGTTAATCCATTAGTGTTTTTTTTAATTCTTTTATCTAATATTACAAAATTTATATTATACATTTGAGATATTATATTTAAATCTTCTTCATCGCCACTATATTTTTGATTCAATATTTTTTCTTGCAATGATTGAACATTTACAATATTTTTATATAAATTTATTATACTTTTCTTATTTTTTTTACCATTAATATATTCAATAATTTTATTTTTTAATATATCAATATCAAGTTGTGTATTATTTAAATTATTTTTAAATTCATTAAAATTTAATATTAATATTATTAATGAAAACAAAGAATTATCTTCATTTTGCTTTACTTTAAATTTATTACCCATTATTTTTATCCAATAACCCGATAAATCATCTGTTTTATTACTTCCAATACCTATAAAACTACTTAATAAATATTTTTCTTTTTTAAATGTTACTTCTTTTGTTGTAATATCTTCATATAAATTTCGATTATCTATTAATATACCATTATTATTATAAAATAATTTATTAACAATTTGTTCAATTTCAGTATTATTAATAGAATGTATAACAATATATTTTTCTTTATCTTCACTTATTTTTTCTTTATTTATAATATTTGGTATATTATCCTTTAATATTTCTAAACGTTTTAGTTTAAATCTTAATAATTCATCAACTATTTTAGAAAGATAAAAATCATAATTTTTAATTTTTCTATCTTTATGTATTAAATTAATTTCATTAATGAATAATTTACATTTATTTTTATAAACTGTACAATGAGGATCATCATCACACAATAATTGAAAATCATTATTTTTATTATCAGATACATTTCTTAAATTGCATGGTATTCTTTTATTTGGTGTATTATAATCAAATGAATCAAATTTATTATTTTTTATTGTTATTAAATTTGAAAATATATTATTAAGTAATATATACATTTTACGTCTATTTTTGGTTATATCTTTATCAGTTGAATTTATTATTTCCATTATTTTATCATAATATGATCTATTATCTTTTATTTGTATAAATTTTGATAATTCAAATTTTAAACGTATATATGTTTCATCTTCAAAGTTTTTTTTATTCATTCTTTCAATTCTTGTATCAATTTTTTCAATTTTATTATATAATGATTCATCAACATCACTATAATAATTTAAATATGATAATTTTATATTTTTATAAATATCAGGAGATTCTATAATTGGAATAAATCTATTGTTTTCACTAACCAATGCAATAATATTTTTTTTATTCTTTAAATCTAATATTTTATGGGTTATATTACATTTTAAATTTGTATTTTTTTTTATTTCATTTGTAAAATTTATTGTATCTCTAATATTTATTTTATCAATATCATTTATATCTAAAATTATTTTATATTTAATTTTTTCATTTAATTTTGTAGGATTAATTGGTAAATAAAGGCCATTTCTTAAAGATATTGCAAAAACTTTATTATATGAATCAATATATTGCATTTCTGGAATAAAACTATCATTTAATTTTTTATTTTGAATTGCTATTAATATTTGATTTAAAGTATCCTGTAAATCATTACCATCTTCAATAACTACATTATCAATATTCAAATCATATTTTTTAATATTATCTTTTAAAACTTCACACCAATTAATATCAAATTTTGATAAACATCCTTCTTGACTAATTTCATATATTTTTCTTATTTCTTCTCTTGTATTATCAAAAATACATGTTATATTTGCTGTTTTTCCATTGCCTTCTAAATAATATATTGGCTCATAGTAATCTTTAGATTTTATTATTAATATATTTTTTTTATTTGTATCATAAAAATATTTAATATTTTCACCTTTGGGACATAATAATTTATTATTTTCAAATATAAATATATTTATACCATCTTCAAATAATACATTTGGCCTTTGTAAAAAATCCCACAAATATTTATGATTTAATTCAATATTTTCATTTAAAATAAAATTTTTATAATTTTCAATAGTTTTAAATATATTTATTATATTACCTGCATGTAAAGATTTAAATAATATATTATTTAATTTATCTACTATAATTGCTTTTATTTTTTTAACTGTTAATTTTTGATTTAATTTATCACAACTTAAAATATCAGATATGGTAGATAAAAATGAATTATTTTTTTCGTGATTGATTCCTTTTCTTAAATATCCTTTTTTTAATCCTAAATCTCCTGAATCTAATTTTGTTTTTAATAATCTTTCTATTTCATAGGTTAATTTACCATATCTATCTTTATCAATTGGTATTCCTTTACCTAATATATATATTTTTCCTTCCTTAATAGTTTGATTTTCTACATCATCTCCTAAACATTTTTTAAAACTTTTATATTTACCTGATTTAGGTACATTATCTGGAAGTAAATAACAACATGGTAAACATAATCCATCAGGATGTGTTGAATTTTTAACAAATCCAGGATATTTATAATTTTTATTATCTTTTGTTCTTAACATTACTTGATGATTACCATATGGACATATAGCGGTTTTACACAATTTACCCTTTTCTTTCATTGCTCTAATTCTAATTGTTTTAGGATCAATATCACCTTCAAGAATAGGTATTTCACATATAGGACACCATACTTGAGGACATATGTACCATCTTTCAAATAAATCAGGATCAGAACTATATTTAATTGAATAAGTGTATGATTCTCTTTTTATATTTGGATTTGTATCCGGATTTTCTAATAAAACAACTGGTTGTGTGAATGCTTGACATATTCTTGGATAAGTTTTTGAAATTTTTTCTTTTTTTCCAATATTTGGTCTAAATAATTTTGTGTCATATCTTTGTAATCTTCTTAAATAATAATATGGATCATTACAAAAATCTTCACAAGTATCTTTTTCTATAACTGCATCATCACATGTTAATTTAATTTGAGGATCTATATCATCATCAGTTCCAATTCCAAAAAAATCTTTATCTTTTATTTTTTTAATTTCAATTTCATCATCTTCTATACCATGCATAATTCTAGAATTAGAATAACTATCATCAATGTTATGAAGCTCAAAATCAATATTAATATTATGTAATTGTGTTAGATTTAATTTAACATTTGTATTATATTCATATTTGTTATCAAATATATTTTTACCATTGTTTAAATTTTTGCTATATAAAAATTTTTTAAATTGACTATCTTTTATATATGTGTCATAATTTAAAAATAATGTTAAAAAAGTTGTGAAAAAATTATATATTAATGGTATTTGATATACTTTTGTAATTCCATTTATTAATATGTTTTTATTAGTAATTGTTACTAATATACCCTCTTTAAATTCTGATAATGTTTTACTACTTTTTGATGAAGAATATTTTTTTTCCCATTCAAGCATATAACTTTTTATTTCATCTATACTTTTTTGATACTTTTTTTCTAATAATTTAATAATTACATATGTTTCTAATTGTTTATCTTTTAATTTATCGATTTCATAAAGAATATCACTCATATTTGCAAATCGACTAATTCTTTTATATTTTATTTTTAAACTATTATAAGTTATATTTTTATCATCTTTTTTTTTTAATATATTTTTTGGGAAATCAACTAAAAAATGAGGAAATTTTTTAGAAAAATCATATAAATTTTTATAATCAATTGATGTATCTAAATTTAATGGAATAATTATATTCATAAAAGTAATTTTTGTATTTTCTTTTAAGTGTAATTGACTGTCTTTAAAAGTAAGTTCAGGTGGTTCCAATTTTAATTTTTCACCTATTTTTTTAACTATTCTATTTTTATTAATATCATTTATAAAATATCTACAATCATTAACTAAATATTCTATATCATTAAATGTTGCATTACTATCTCTATCAAATGCAATAAATAATGATATGACACCATATTTATCTAATAATATTGTATAATAAAGAGACTTTTCATCATTTTTTTTCATAATCTTTTTTATTATTAAACCATTCATTCTTCTTTGTTCATTATTTGTATCAATACCCAACCATCTACTTAATGTTTTTTTATCGATATTTTTATTATCAATTGCTTGTTTTGATATTATGTAAAAAGGAGATTCAAATAATTCTTCTGAATATTTAATAAATGGTATATTTTCACTTATTTTATTGTCCTTAATATAATCAAATATAGGATATAAATCTATATACTCTTTTTCACCACTATTTGTTAAAGAAATATTATATTGGTTTACATCAATTATTATTGTAAATATATTACATGAACTAAATTGATCTCTATTAATTTTATTATTATTCATCAAATCATATATATATTCTTCTTTTTCAAAATACTCTTTTAATAATATATAATTATTTTTTACTTCATTTACATCATATTGTAAATTTACATATGGCCAATATTTCTTAAAATAATTTTTCACTAAACCTTCTGTTATATTAACTTTTTTTAATTTTAAATATTTCTCTTCTTCTTTTGCATCTGAAATATATATTATATTTTTTAAATTCAATTCATTCATTAAATCATATATTAATACATTATTTTCTGTTGTAATTTTTTTATATTTATTTTTATCAAAATAATAATCATTTTTAAAATTAAAATTTTCATATACATGTGGTTCAAATAATTCTTTATCTTTAGTTTCAATATTTTCATAATTATATCCAATAATTTCATTTTTTCCTGTTTTTTTTTGAATCATCCAAATTTCTTGATTTTCTGGTATAATAAAATCTTTGTTATCAAAATCACTCATAAAAACAAATATTTTTTTTCTTATTTCACTTATTGTTTCATCAATATATATTTTATTGTAAATAAATTTTATTTTAATTTTATTTTTAACAACATCAATCCAACTCATAAATTCATTTGGATATTTATTTTTTAAATGTAAAATATCTTCTTTAACAATAGTTTCTCTTTTTTCTAATTTATTAAATATTTTTTTTGTTTTTTCTTCAACATTTCCTATAAAAACATATACTTCATTATTAATTCTAGATTTTTTATAAACAGAAAAAATAATATTATCATATTTTATATCACAAGCCATCTATATATATGAAATATATTTTTAGATAAATAGATATTTAAAAATATAAATATAATTATTATTTCTTATTTTTTTGTGTATTTTTCTTCGTAAACTCCAGAGTATAGTTCTTTATCTACACTATATTCTGATAAATACAATGAATTTATATGAAGGAAAATATGTAGTAAACTGGAGCATTAGCGTAAGTTTATGGTTATTTTCAGAAACGTATGTGAAGGAAAATAGAAAAAAGAATATGAATAAAATAAAGGTTCATCGCTATATTCCAGAGTTTATAAAGGAAAATACATCATTAAACTATATATTTAATACCATTTATTTCAATACCAATACACCATTTTTTTTCATTTCTAATAAATTTGAAGTTTTCATCAAGTGTAAGTACATTATCTTGAAGAATACCTTGTTTATTTAATTTATCAAATATAGATAATATAGTTTCACCCCAAAATGTACTTGATAAAATATTATCTTCATTTTCACTATCTAAATATCCATGTCCAAATGTTGCACATTCAATACCATTTAGAATGAATGATGATACATTTTTATTTGAACTATCAATTGCAGAAATGGTGTACAAATATTGGTGTTTATTTTCGTGTTTAATAAGAATAGAATTTTTAGATTTACCCATTTGAATCCATTTTCTACTTGATTCAATAATAGGATGTGTACTTGTACCAATAAGATTATTATTTTTTACTAGATCTCCTGTATATGATGCTTTCATAATATATTGAACCGTTGCATAAGAATCATTATTTTTACATTCAATTCTATCGCCTGATTTCAATTGATTGAGTTTAATAGTTTTTAAATTACTGTTTTTATCAATAATTGATATTAATGACTCACCAACAAAACAACCAGCACTACGATCATTATATGAAGATGCATATTGTTGTGTTGATACTGTGCTATAATATGCACCGATTGGAATATATATAATACTATTAAAATCTAGATTTAATTTATCCAATTTAGATTTAGCAACAATACCACTATATGATTGCAAAGAATCATCTTTAAAATTAATAGTACTTTGATTAATATGCGCTTGTATTAATGAAATAATATATTTATCTCCCCATTTTGTATAATTATTCATAGCTTTCATAATTTGTCCTTTCATTATATCACATGATATAATATCTATTAAAAGATATTGAATCTCTTTTGTATAATTATTATCATCTAACATTGGTAAAAGGTCAATATATTTTTTATGTAATGATTCCAACTTAATTTTATGAGTAGGAATATTATGTAAATTAACTTCGGATAATATATTAATTAATTCAGAACGAAATTTATTTAATAAATATTTAGAGGTTTCAATCTCAATAATAGGAAATGTTTCATCATATATTTTAGTTTCATTAGTATTTGTTGATAGATTTGTAAATTTTAAATTACCAAATCCTATTTTATTACCTTTTGGAACTGAAACAATGTAATCTTTTGTTTGTAAAGATTGAATATTTCCAATATTAATTTTACCAAAATCAATCGTAGTTTCATTTGTTATTTCAAAACTGATTTGAGCATTAGTTATTGATACACTAAATAAATTAGCAATATAATTATTAAATACAGTTGCCAACATATTTTTATCAGATATAAATGCAAAAATACCTTTACCCATTGTATAAATAGTTTTAATTATTTCAATATTTAATGAATTACCAAACCCAAAAACATCAATAATACAATTAAAATTTGTATCATCTAAATATTTTTTTAATAAAGTTTGATAAACACTAACATTTTTATTATCAGGTTCACCATCTGTAAGAATAATACAATGAGTATGAATATTTGATGAATTCGATATAATAACATGTAATGTTATGTCTATTCCATCAATTAAGTTTGTTGTTCCATTTGTATTAATACTATCTAATATTTTGATAAATTTAATCTTATTTTCTTCTGTCATTGGTAATAACTCAGTAATTTGAGTACATGTACTACCAAATATAAATATTGCTAATTCAATTGTTTCATTAGATGCTTGAATAATTGCCTTGCATGCATGAACAACAAGACTAATTCTTTCACCTGACATTGAACCGCTAATATCTAACAATAAATATAATCTTTTTTGAGATGTTATACCTAAATTATTATTAACTGTAATTACATAATAATCATCGTTTTCACCACTAAAGGGCTGAGACATAGAAATAGTAACACTTTCTGCCGCCATTTTAACTTAATATAATTTTGTATATAATAATAAACATTTAATATTAAATTAATAAAAATCATTTTTTTTAAGAGAAAATAATAAATATATATTTTATATATTTATTAAATGAATTTTGTATTTAATAAGCTTAAAACGATAATATCAGATCCTAGAATTATTTTTTTAGATACTGATGCAAAATTACCGTCTTTTATAAATAATCTAAATAAAAGCATGATATCTCCTTCCATGCGAAATATAATACAAAATATGCCTAAAGAAGTACAAAATGAAATGTATGCGTTATATCAAGTAAATATGACATTATGTGCAGGAGATGGTATGCAATTTGGAAAAATTAATGGAATTGAACGTAAAATAACTGATATAGAATGGTTTACACGAAATATAATTGGTCATAAAAGAAATGAAAAAAAAACATATATTTTTTGTACAACATGGAAAATATAAAATATTTAATCGAACATCCTGAATTGAATATTTTATTTTTATTATATGATGATACAAATGATATATTTTCCTTCGTAAACTCCGGAAAATAGTTCTTTATCTACGGATAAATCCTCCGATAAATTCATTGTATATTTAGATACTTTAATGAGATTATTTAATAATAAGATTAATAATATTTTTGAAGATATATCATGTTACGGTAAAAAATTAAATTTAGAGGTACTATATCATATTCTTAAAGATAATGGAACATATCATTTTTTCCCAATAAATGAACTAAAACAAAATTGGATGAACAATTATTTTAGATCATATCAACAATATACAGAATATTTTACAATAGATTTTGTTCAAAATAAAATAGTAAAAAATAATGGAAATAAAATAATATTACAGAAATGAAGGTTCATCGCTATTTTCTAGAGTTCATAAAGGAAAATAGTTCTTTATCTACGCATAAATTCATTGTAATCAGATAACAATGCTTTAGAATAAAGCCTTCTCTTCTAAGAAAATTTTTCACAAAAAAAATCTAAATAAAATT